>BNJT01000359.1_pt1 | contig 302033 bp, 388 predicted proteins | sample 8540491 | NCBI WGS metagenome assembly BNJT01 (sample SAMD00202455, study PRJDB9452) | human saliva metagenome | host: Homo sapiens | reverse complement strand
GAGCTGAGGCATCAGCGAAGTAGAAGAAGATGTTCTGCCCATGGGACAGCTGTCGTGAGTAAGGAGTTTACGACGAAACGATACGGTAACAGAGAATCTCTGAGGAGTGTTTCTCTGCTCTCAAAAAGTGAACAGAAAGGAATAATGAAAAGCGTGAAGGTAGCTTTTTCTAATCGAATAGAGGGTAAGAATTAGAGTAATAGTTCAAATTGGACTTCTGGATACCATAGTCTGACATGCTATGAATCTATTTCAGAAGCCGGACAAATTGTAGTAACTTTCCTTGAAGGAACTGAGGTAGATTTATAAGAGACTGTGACTGGGAAGTTGCAGTCTTTTTCAGGTTTTAATGGTATAATGAGATTATAAACGTGGATATTGTCTAAATTCTCTGGAGGACACATAATGTTGAACTTAGTAAAAGGTCACCAAGTTAGCTTTTGGTAGAAAAACCTGTTTTGAATCATTTACAAAATTAACTGAACATCATTTGATGGCGAATGTACACTCAGAAAAAATATTAGAGGTTTTTCAACACTTTATTGCGATTCATGACGAGCCCTTGTTTTTTATTTTGGAATTGCCTGTCAGTATTGATAGAGAAAAAGTGATAGCAAAGAATATTATCAAGGAATCCCATAAGGATGTTTATTATATTGATGGCTGCTCAAGAGAGGAATGCCTAGCACTGTTGATTAGATACGGTGATTTGCTTATTAATGATGGACTAAGTCAGTTTGGATTTGGTGGGCATAAAAGTCATGATGAGATCATGCTTGATAGCTATAATGTTGTGACAATTTATAGTGAAGAACTATCAAAATTTAATGACTTTTTTGAACCTCATAATATTCAATTTGTAGAAGAACTAGTGACAGCTTGGAAAACTTTTTCTAAGACCTCACCAGGAATCTCTGAACTCTATGAGAGTAATGGAAAAACTGTTTATGATTTGCCTGAAGAATTAGCTGAATGGGGAATATATTTAGCTGAAACTCGAACAGAATAGGCATATCTATAGGATTAGAAAGAGAATACTTCAATTCTCTAATACCCGAAATTTAACTTGAGTCAATTTTTAGAAGGAAAAGCTAGATATAACCACATGTTGAATGTGTAAGTTTGTTAGTGAAATGTGTATAATCGTGCAAAAATAAGAAGGACTAGAGATGTATATGTTGGAATTATATCAAAAATCCTTCTTATAAAGATATAGTCGCATTTGGGTCCTTAAAAGAAGGAAATGAATTTGTATCCAAAATAACTGGATATACTCTAGAAAATGAAGATGATTTTGTTCAAGGGAATAAAGTAGAAATAACGAACATTTAGATGAAAGGTTTAGAGTAAACATGAGTCTCTTATTTGAAGAATTTAAAACCATTTGTTTCCATTTAAATCGAGTCGGAATTACACCGACACTGATGGGTTCTTTGGGATTGGAGTTTAGAACGAAAGAAAATTGGGGGCCGTCTGACATTGACATTCATGTACCTGGTGACCCTAGAGGTTGGGAAGCACCTGACCATCTCAGAATTTATGACTGGGACAAGATAATGAAAGTGATGAAAGACTTAGGCTACGTCTTAATAGATATTCATGAGCATGAATTCCAAAAGGATAGAGAAAATGTTGAATTTGGAAGTATCGATTCCTTACTTGATTTTGCAGGAGTTTCGGAATCGGATATAGAGCTTATTCACATTGAAGGCATCACTTTTCGTCTTCCAAGTCTGGAGCAGTATCTAAGTATTTACAAAGCTTCTTCTCAAGACTCCTATCGAAATGAACAAAATAACAATAAGGATTTTAAAAAGATTGAGTGGCTGGAAAAACATTTGTAAATTATCATATGAAAAGTAGTAAGTTGTAAGACTGGCTGCTATGTTATTTTTTTGGTTATTTAATTTATACAATATTAGCAAGTAATAGAATTAGTAAGTAAAAGGATTTTAAAATTTTAGATAAGGAAGTATTATCATGGGAATATTCGATGATTTTGAGTACAAAGAAGAATGCCAAAATGAAGAAAAAGTAATTGAAGTACTTAAAAAGATTTTAAGAGCAATTCATCTAAATAACTATAGTGATATTATGGATTGTGTTGATGGTTCAGAAGTTGATGATGTAAGAGAGTTACTTGAATATATTGACGATTCATTACAATTAAATGATTTTGATAAAATTGATGAATATGGTGTAGAATGTAATTTCCATCCGAACTATGAGTATTCTCAACTACAAGTTTATGAATTTAATGATCAAACTGGATTTGCTGTTGAATATCAGATGACCTCCGATTCTGAATTGGTAGATTTAACCCCTACATTTTAGAATTTTTTTATACAATGAGGATGGTTTCAAATTAACTTCTATAGATGTAGATCCTGGATAAACTATAGTTAAATATCCTCGTTATGAAATATATGTGTATACTAAGGATAGATAATTAGGTTGTAAGTTGCTTAAATATCGGTTGGTTTTTCAAATATTGGAAGGAGGGTTAATGATGTATATATTAGAATTGTACCAAAACAATTATTCAAAGGATTTAGTCGTATTTGAGACAATAGAAGAAGGGAAAGAATTTGTAGCCAAAATACCTGGATATACTTTAGAAAAAGAAGATAGTTTTGAAGTGGAGTATTTTAATCCAAAAAATCTTCCGGATTATATGGAAATTGTCTTCAATGGAAATATTGTTCCTTTATCTAGATTTTCGTTTAATCCTGAAGAAAATGTGGATATTATTTGGAAAGAGATTTCGAATCTATCTGTTAAAAACGATAAAGTAATCGAAGGCGCTACAAAAGTAGATGCCTATGTCGTTAACAACGGTGAAGTGAAAACCTATGTCGAAGCCAGAGAAGCGAAATTCCGTAAGGCAAAAGCATTCTTAGAAAGCAAAGGATATGAAGTCGATAGAACCTTTTTTGGAAGCGAAGACGGCGAAGCGATTGTCTACAGAAAAAAAGACGCCGAAGATTGGCACTTCTTATGTCACCTAGATCCTTCTTTTATAGAGATTAAAGATGTAGAGGGATATGTGAAAGAAGCAATGGAAGAGATGCAATAGTCAACCAAAGTCCGTTTTGAGTTGCTATCACGTCTTGTGTGAGCTGATTGACCATCAAATAGTAAACCTTTAACATTTCTAGTTTCTTAAGGAGAAATATCGATCATGAAAATGGAAATAGGGAAAACCTATCTTGTAAAAAAAGATATTTTTGGTTTAAAAAAAGATGAACTTTGGACCTTAGTTGACAAGGGTTATCAGGCTTATTTTGGTGAACATAATTTCGTATTTGTCAATGATGATAAAGTGAAGGTATTTGCAGTTTTACAAGATAGTTCAGAAGAAGATATACAAATTTACCATCATCTGGATGACTATCTTGAAGAAGTCGCTCATGAGAGTTTCTAGAGGATGTGAGTTGCAAATTGAAAATGCCTACTTTTAATTAAGCTTAGACCTAATTAATCAATTTAAGTTAAGAGTTTATATTTGAAATAGAGTCTTCATAGAGACTTTTTCGTTATAAAAAAACTAGACTGAAACCACGGTGAAAACCGTCTGGTTCAGTCTTTTTTTCTGTTAATGTAGTATAATAAAAGGTGTAAGAATTCTATTTTTTAATAGGATTTTTCCAAGAATGAAAATTCTTCTAGAAAGAGGAGAATCATGAAGCAATCACTTGAATTTTTAAGAGAAAGAATCACCGATAAGATGCCCTTAGAGGAAATGGTAGCAATCTTTGAAGACTTGTGTCGTGAGCCTATTGAGGATGAGATGATTTTATTTGAAACAGGGACATTTACAGCTATATCTGATAAGCCAATGTTTCAACTATCGTTGGTAAGGCAAGCTCCAAATGAAGATGAAGAGTTTTATCAAGTTCACCTCGATATTTTCTATGAAGCATGTCAAGAGAATAAAATATTTCATGAATCGATCTGGGATGAAGATTTAGAGGAAAATATCTTTGATTACATTAGAGCTTCAGAGGTGTTTGCCTATGCTAAAGAGCAAGAATACCAAGCAGTCAAAATTTATCTGGAAGAAACTTAAGAATAGGTAGTAATATGTTTAATTTTTTTAAGAAAACAACACACAAAAAACTTGAAATCAATCTCCACAACAATTCAATGATTATTAACGGAACCAGCTTATCTTTTCCTTTGTCCTTGCAAGATATTGAAGCTGTATTGGGAAAGCCTGACCAGGTTGTCAAAAGAGATAATAAGTTTATTAAATACATTTATGACAATATTGGTATTGTATTTGAACATTCTTTCACGATTAAAAATCATTTAAAAAAATCTAAAACATACATTGATGAGGAACATTTGATTTCTACTGTTTTCCTCTACTATGGCGATGTTGTAAAATCTATGACTGGAGAGAAAGAATTGCCAAAGCAACCATGTCAAGCTGTGGTATTAACAGATGGAAAATCGCCTTATTTCTTTTCTGATAGGCATAGAGTAGGGGATTTTTAACCTTATTTTTATGGACTCCTTATGGAACTAATTTTAAAGGAATTGCAGAGACAATCACAGACACACTTTCTATTTCCTTCTTTCCAGAGATAAAACGTGAACGGGAAAGCTACAAGTTAAAAGAAACTGACGAAGAAGTGCTTTCCTTTAAAAATATAAATTTTAAACTAGCCATTATCCAGGTTTTAATGTATGATTTAGAGGTTTTGAAACCTGTTTTTAATATTTTTGACTTTGCAGAGGAAGTCAGTGAGTTGAATATCGATACAGAAAGTATGGAGATTATTCAGCCAGCACTTGATTATATGATAAATCTTCCTCTACCTAAGAAATATGCTGAACAAGTTCAAGAAATCGATATGGATGGAGGTAACGAGATTTACATGAATCTGATACCTCAGTGGGACGGTGAAGATGATAGTTTCGATCTAAATGAAATTAGTCTTAAAGAATTGCAACAGTTTCCAAATCTGAAGCAAGCGACTATCATAAGCGGTAATTTTGAACATGTCAAAGAAACCTTCGACAGGCAAGGGGTTCAAGTGAAGGTATTGTAATTATCGCATTTATATGAATAAATCATAAATGGATGGTATAAGTTCTTTAAGGATAAGGATAAAAAAGAAAGAAATCTGGTGTTGGAAAATGAACTTTCTTGATCTTAACTCTAATCAGAAAGATACGATATTATTAATCCACCCGATGTTATCATCTGCTCAAGGGATGAAGGCCCTGATTGCAGACCAGATGGGGCAAGAGTTTAGATATATCATTCCGGATTTGTCTGCGCATGGGCAATCAGCTTCGCTCATCTACGAATCGACTCTTAAGGAAAGCCAGATGATCTATGACTATCTAAAGGAACATCATATTAAAGAATTGCGTTTAGCCTTTGGCGCATCCTTAGGTGGAGTTGTGTTACTGCAATTGTTGAATTACAAGGACATCAAGTTTGAGAAACTTGTTTTTGAAGGAGTCAGTTTATGGACCAAAGCGCCTATGCTTGATGTTTTTACTAGGTATTTATTGTTAATAAAGCATAGAAAAGCCTTGCGAAATAGAGATCTAGCTGTTCGTAAGATGGTTGCACTTTATGGAGAAAAAGGAGAGATGATGGCGGATTCTTTCATTGCTATGGATGAAGAAAGCATCAAACATATTTCCCATGATTGTGCCTTCGTAGCTTTGCCTCACCTTACGCCAGAGGAACAAAAAAGCTGTGTTTTCTTTTATGGTTCAAAAGAATTCGACTTGATAGCTGCTAAAAAAGTTCTTCCCAAAAAGTATCCTTATGCCACATTTCACATTTGGCAAGGATATGACCACTGTCACAAGATCACTGAAAATTCGGCAGTTTACTGTAAATTATTAGAAGAAATGATTGTAAAGAAAAATATCAGTTTTAATGAGGTAAGACATGACAAGTAAAAAATCTGATCTTGAACATTATAGAAATATGATTTCTTCAGTTTGTAACTTGATAGAATTTCTTCCACAAATTTATTTTTCGAATTTTGAAAGAATAATTCTTAGACAGTTCAGGATTGTATCTATTTTAGTTCAGTACTTTCAATTTTTTTGTTTTTAGAAATTTTTATTATATAATAAAGTGTATCAAAAAAAGATATATTGATAGCCTAAAGATGTAAATAGATATTGAGGAGAAAATGAATGCAAAAAAATAATGTTGATTATCAATCCAACCTCTGGTGGCGAAAAAAAGCCTTGGATTATAAGGTGAAGCTGGAGAATAAAAGCCTTAGATCACTTTGAACATGTGGAAACCAGAATCACTGAGAAAGCTCTTGATGCAACAAACTTTGCAGCAGAAGCTTCTCAGGGAGAAGTTTGATGCTGTCCTTGTTTTCGGTGGAGACAGGGACTGTCAATGAAGTCATCTCTGGTATCGCGGAAAAAAAGACTACATTCCTAAACTTGCGATTATCCCAGGAGGAACTGGAAATCTCATCACGAAACTATTAGAAATCAATCAGGATATTGATGGAGTAGTGACGAGCTTGATTTTTAGTTCTACGAATAAGATTGATATCGGAAAAATCAAATGGAAATTATTTTTGGTTATATCTTTAGTATTGGCTCACTACCAGAAGCCATCCATAACGTTGGGATAGAAGATAAAAACAAAGTTTGGTATGCTAGCCTATGCGATTAACACCATGAAGTCTGTCGTTACTGATCAAGTATTTGACATTAGAGTTGAGACAGAAAATGGAAATTACATTGGGCCAGCGAGTCATGTTTTGGTTCTCCTTACCAATTATTTCGCTGACAAAAAAATCTTTGATGAAGACAAGGATGGTTATGCTAATATTTTGATACTAAAAGATGCCTCAATCCTTACTAAATTGTCAGTCATCCCTGATTTATTAAAAGGGGATGTTGTCATGAATGAGAATATCGAGTATATCAAAGCTCGTCATATAAAAATTTCTTCAGATACTGCCTTAGAAACGGATGTTGATGGTGACAAATCTGATGACCTACCAGTAGAAATCAAGGTACTAGGTCAGCATATCGAAGTCTATTCTCAGTCGAAAGAATAAGAAACTTTTGAAAAGAATAGCAGATAATAAAGGAGGCGATAAAGATGAAGTTTTTAGCAATTAATCCTATTCCAGTTAAAAAAAGAATGATTGAATTACTATTTGATTATCTTTTCATTCTAGCTTATTTAATTCTATTGGCTCTAGGTTCCTTTGTTTATTATCTTATTTTTCAAAAAGGCATGCAGCAACCAACAGAATTTGAGTCGCAGTCAATTACATTTTTCACTTCTGTTTTGCCAATCACGCTCATTTTTACATATTTGGATTATACAAAAAATGGTAGCTTTGGCAAGAAAAAAGCAGAGCTTCAACTGGTTTACGAGAAAAAAACAGTACAAGCTAGCCTAATTAGAAATGCTATCAAATTTTTACCTTGGCAAATAGGTCATATGTCTGCCATTCATAGTGTTTATAGTGGTTTTGATCTATTATATTTTATCCTCTGCTATACATCTATTTTATTTTTGGTAGTCTTACTAGCAATGTCTATTTTCAGGAAAGATAAGCGACATTTAGGTGACCTTCTAGCTCATACACAGCTACAGCTAAAAGGTGAATGAAGTTAAACATTTCGTTTATATTTCAGCTATTTTCAAAAACAATCAAGAAGGAGCGAGACATGTGTCAGCTTCTTTTTTGGTTTTAAAATATTTTACATTTAGTGAGAAATATTTGGACTTGAAATGAATTTGAACTATAATATAAGAGAGGATGATCGACTTGAAAAAATCTTAGTAAAAAGGAAACATTTTATGAAAGTATCTAAAAAAATCAGATTAATGAGCTGTTGTGGTTTAGCTATCTTTACTTTAGCTGCCTGTGGTACAAATCAAAACCAATCTATGGAACAACAGAATAGTTCAACTACTAAGTTTGCGAGCTCAGATAAAGAAAGCTACAAAGGAACCTATAGCAATCTCAATAGCAAGGAAAGCGAAGAAGAAGTTCGGAAAGTCTTGGCTGCACATTTGGATAAAGATAGTGTCGATGCATTTTTCAACCTAGTAAATGATTATAACGCGACTGTCGGTTCGGTTGGCTTAACTGGAGATTTTTCTACATTTACCAAAACAGACTATGATGTTGAAAAGATAAGCAATCTTTGGGAACCCCAAAAAGGTGATTTTGTTGGTACCAACTGTCGCATTAACAGTTATTGTTTATTGAAAAATTCTATCGAAATCCCTAAGTTAGAGAAAGATGATTCCCTCTTGTTTGTCGATAACGATGCCATTGATAAGGGCAAAGTCTTCGGTGCAGAAGACAAGGATGCTTTTGATACTTTATTCTCAAGAGTCAAGACCGAAGCAACGACAGATGTCAAGATCCATGCAGCAAAGATGGAAAAATTTCTTTCTCAATTCAAGTTTAATGAAAATGCAAGAATGCTCTCTGTAGTAGTCCATGATGACTTGGATGGTCAATCGCTCTTTATTGGTCATGTCGGAATACTTGTGCCAAGCGAAGACGGCTATCTCTTTGTCGAAAAGCTGACCTTTGAAGAGCCTTATCAAGCCATCAAATTTGCGACCAAGGAAGATTGTTACAAATATCTAGATACAAAATACGAAAACTATACAGGAGAAGGTCTAGCTAAACCATTTATTATGGATAATGATAAGTGGGTTCAATTTTAAAGGAAGGCATTGAATTGGAAGAAGCACTGACATTCATAATGATTGTCTTAGGCGGAGTATGGGCTATTTGGGTTATCAAAGGAAATCAGCAGAAACCAAGAAAAAATGAAAGGTTTATTGGTTATATCAATCAATACGATGAAGATGGAGAACCCTACCAAGCTGAAGTTTGGGAAGTGACAGAAGATGAGGACTAGACATATGGAATTACAAGATTTTACGAAACAAGAAGAAGAAATGATAAAAAAGGGACTGACTTTTTCTAAACTGAGTGATAAAGAAACTGCTGACAAAATTATCGCGTTAATCCCTCAAGAATACATTAAGCGTATCCCGTTTTTTGTTAGAAAACATGCGATTACGCGTACGATTAAGAGAATCTATCTTGAGTATCCGGAATTGTACGCTGTTGTTGAACAAGAAGGCCAACTGCCAGAAAAAGAAGCTCAAGAATTGCGCCAAATACTTACAGACATTTTCCAAGAGAAAATGAACAAGCATAAGATTAAATAGGAGTTGAGAATGGCTATTGATGGCGTTAGAATCATTGACAGTGATCAAGCTTATGACATTTACAATGAAGTAGTCGGTCGCTATAGAGATGGTGATCATGTGGCGAATATTATCAAGGAGATCCTTGATACGGAGAAAGATGACTGTCAAACAGACTTTTTTACAGAAATTTATTGGACTGCATTTGCCTACTCACTGTGGAAGATTGGTCACCTGACTGACGATATCAGAGATAAAACCTTAGAGATTATTAAAAAGGTCCAGATCCATTTTGGTTGGAAATAGATTCAAATGCATTGAAGCAAAGGCAAAAGGTCTTGGAAAAACTTGCAGTTCAATTGCAAACTGAAAATCCTAGACCTCTAAAGGTTCCTAAAGCAAAAGCTAAACGCAAACCCTACTTTGAAGAAGGAGATATCCTTGCTGTTAAGTTCGAAGATGAGTATGGTCTTGTCTTTGTATCTATGGTTGAGCAGAGTCCTAGAAAGCTTGAGTATCATTTAGCTTGCACGCGCCTTTTACAAACAAAAAAGCCTACAATCGATGATTTTTTGACCAGTCAAATCTCCTGTAAGATGGACAATACCAAGTTTGCTCTGGTTACAGATTGCTGGTTCAATCACAAAGATTTAGGGAAATTATTAGAAAATATTGAAAAAATTGGACAGGTGAAGCTTAGACCTTTTAGTCTTTGGATACTGGCACCTGCCCAAAATTTAGAAGATATTTATGAAGAAATCACTAGAGATAAAGGCTCTTCTGGCCTACGGTTCATCGAAACCTATAAACTTGTCGATGATATTTTTTCAGTCTAATGTCTATCTGATAAGAGGAAAATAAGGGTGAATCATTCCCACACGCTATGTTGGGCTCTGACTCCATAGCTATCAATCGAACCATCTGAATTGAACTTGGATTCAATACGGTATCTTTTCCAGAGGTCGTAATCTGCTGTTTGGATGGTTAGGATAAAGTTGTTATCCTTATCAGAGACGTTATAATCAGCTGGATTGACTTCAAAGATATCGATTAATTTTCGTGTTTGAAAATCTTGGAGCTTGAGATTTGCTAGCTTGACATGATTGATGGAAATTTTTTCTAGTTGCTTGCTATCCTTAGGTGTTCTGTAATAGGTGATGACGCAGTTTTTGAGCTGATCAGTATCTTTACCTGTGGGAGTAAGGCTCATAAAGCCAAAGGACTGATTATCCCGCTTGACTTCGAGAAGCTGACCGTAGTAGAAGTGGTCGTTTTTGGGATTGGTGATGTAGCTCTCTGGACTTTTATCTTCGAAACTAAATCCTTGATCCAAAAGCTCGGAAGCCTTAGTTTCCCCGATAATGACAGTGGTATCTTGAATGCTTACTGGAACAGGTTGAGCTGGAAGACCACTCATCATCATGCAAAACATAAATACATAACTCGTTAAAAAAGCTGTCCCAATAAAAGCGTTGGTTGATGCATAGGCATGACTTTTTTGAAAGTTTTTTCTTATAGCTAATACGATAAATTTGCCAATACTTTTTAAAACCATACTAACAAGCACTATGAAAAATTGTTTCTTCAAACATTCATAAATGGCTTGAGGAAAGCTATTACCATGATAGTAGAAGCCAGCCAATACGAGGAGATTTACTATTAGATAGATTAGAAAGAACCAATGAATCTCTTTAAGGGCATTAGCATCAGTGATTTCTTCATAGTCAACGTGAATTCTTCCTTGAACAGCATGGCCAAGTTTATAAATCCAATTAGGAATGTCTTTGCCTTTTTTAACCGCAACTACAAGTCTAATATAGAGATAGATAGTAAAGGATAAGGATAGAAAGAAAAGAACATAAAACCCTAAACAATACTAGTGAACATTACTATTTCCCCCTATTTAACATTCAGTAAAACAATTTCTTAGCTCCATTATAGCATTTTCTATAGAAATAGAGCTAAAAACATCAGTATTATCCTACAAGATTCAAAGGAGAAAAATTATGGGAATGATTGCCAATTATCAATATTTACCAGACCATGAATTAGAACAAATAAAAGTTCTTTCCAATCAAGAAGATGACTTGTTAGAATTTGCTGAGGACTCCGCTGATACTCATGATATCTTATTAGATATTGATAAGATGTGGGATGCCTTAGTTTTTATCATGACCGGCTTTAGTAGCTCTGAGTTTATGGACGATGAACCTCTGAGAGAAGCTGTTTTAGGGGTGACACCTCTAGAGGATGTATCTGAATATATCGCCTATACTGAAAAATCGAGAATTGCGGCTATCAGTCAAGCTTTAGAAGAATTTGATATGGACAAGGCTTTGAAAGACTTTAGTATGGAAGCTTGTAAAAAAGCTGACCTCTATCCAGATATTTGGGATTATCTTGAGGAAGAGGATGAAATCAAGGATGACATTCGAATCAGCTTTGTAAATATGAAAAAGTTTTACAAGCAGATCTTAAGTCTAGAAGGAAATGTTCTAGTTACTATCTGTTAATTAGAACTTAATTAGAAAGGAAAAGTAGCCAGATGAATCAATATTTACAAAAATACATTACTTTAAAGAAACAATATATAGACCAAGAGGGCAATCAAGCAAGTGTCGCAGCTCTTTATGATTTGGCCGATGAATTAGCTAAGTTAGATGATTTGGAAGCGAAGAAAGTCTTAGTAGATCTCTATGATCAATTGGGGCTCTATGCTAGTGCCTATGATTTATTTACCAAAATATTCACTAAACCGGATCGTAAACAAATTAAAAAGTTAGCTCGCTTAGAAGAGATGAGTCAAAGCCATGGGGATCGCTTTGCCCTTCCTCGTCCTCTGACGGAAAAAGAAGAGAGTAAGAGACAGGAGCTATCAAAATCTTTACCGCATTTTATCTATCATCCAGATCCTCTAGCGACAGGTTCTTTTGTTGAAGGAGAAGCCAAGCTTTGTCCATCTTGTGGGAAAGAAAGCAATATCTATTATAACTTGATGCCTTATTGTATTGACAACATTAAAAATCTTTGTCCATTTTGTATTGCAAACGGGCTAGCAGCAAAGAAATTTGATGCGGAATTTATCCAAGATGCTGAGGGGCAGGGTGAATTGGATCCAGAAAAAGACCAGCTGCTTTTTTGCCAGACTCCTGGCTACTCTAGTTGGCAGGGAGAAAATTGGCTTTCTTGTTGCCAAGATTATTGTGCTTATTTGGGTACAGTTGGCACTCGTGAATTAAAGGACATGGGAATTGCCGAGCAAGTTTTGGCAGACTATGAAGAGAGTGGAGGATATCAAGATATAGAAGAATATCTGGTTAAGGATGGCTCTCTTTGTGGCTACCTTTTTCAGATGCCTCCACTGTCAAAAAAATACCAGATCTGGGTTGATGCAGATTAAATCGGAATGTAATTAGCTATGAAAAATTAAAGAGAAGACTATGGAAAAAAACTAGAATTATTCGAAGCTGCCTCCAAAAGTTTTATTAGATACCATGCAGGGATTTAAAGACAATATATCTGCCCAATTGACGCTATTAGATAGTGATAACTGGCAGTATGATAAAGGGATCGATAAAGGTTTGTAAGGCTGATGAGTCAGGATTCAAAAAAAGATGTAGGGTCGGAATTAGCTACAACTTGAAAGTCTCCTATTAAACGAAGATGCAGAGCAAATCTGGTTACTGTTTAAAGACTGGTTCAATACTAGCAGATTGGGTCAAGTTGAAAGAAATCCTAATAATGAGGATTTGGGAAGATATGTCTTCTCAGCAAGTTCTCCTCTTGGAGATCAGGTAGATTGTTCGATTTATTTGCCCAATGAGTGGAACATCCCTCAGATTAGCTTATCGGGCTATCTAACAGCTCGTTACAGGGCTTGTGATATTGATAAATCTCAAGGAAAAGATGGAGGTTTTAAGAGATGAGAAATATTGATTGGGACAAGATAAAGACTCGCTTAGATGCCTTACTGGTCATCGATGAGTATCTAACAGATCCTACTGAGGATTGGCTCAGACTCGTGCTTAAGACTGAGGAAGACTATGGAATTCGCTATCTTATTGATAATGGATCTGGTGATTCCTTAGATGTGATTTTTGACTGATAAACGGATCACTCATAAAAGGCTTTGATCATGAAAGTAGTTTAAGCCAGTTTGGTGCTGACGAGTGGAATCAAGACGTCATTGATGGTTTTTATAAAGGACTGGATGAAAAATATCTCTCACTTTACTCTGAAGACCAAAAAGATGAAACAACCTTCTTTATCTGGTATGACGGTCATGAGCATCAACACACTTACCAAGATCAGGATGGCGGAGAATGGTTGCTATCTTACCTCTTTGATAGCTTTGAGAGATTTCATGAGTTTGTGACTGACTATTATGAAATTACCGTAGATAAAGATTTACTTAGGAAACTCTACATGGAAGGACAACTCTCAGATATAGAATTAAAGCAATTAGTCCAGGAGAGTTAAGAAAGTAATCATGAGAGTGAACTATAAAAATACCCCTGAAAACTATCGAGCTATGGCAGAAATAATCATCCCATCATTGCTTAATTTACTCAAAAGTTTAACCTTGTTAGAAGAGGAAATTTTTGAGCGTAACAGAGTACTGGATAAGGAAAAAAAGAAGCCCTTGGCATCCCAGCTAATCAAGTTCATCCCAAGTGGAATGAACTTATGGATGACTATTTTTCAGAGGCAAATGCAACTTATAACTGGACGAGTGACTCAAAAAAATACCTGGAACGAGGAGTTCGAAATACTTATGGATCACAAGTGAGTATAACTATGTTAAAAGGAATGATTTTTTTCTGTAGATTTTATCATGACAAAAAGCTGAAGAAGCAAGAATTATCACCCATTATCAAGACGCTTTAGAAATGAAGCATCAGTTTGTTCTTAGATTGGTGGATGGAAATTGGCTGCTTGATGAGAAATTTTTACGGTTTTGAGGACGAAGAAACTTGGTATCTTGACTCATTATGAGGAAAAATTTCCTAGTTTACTAAATAGAATGTGCACAAAGGAGAAGAGCTATGAAATTTTTGAAAAATCTATTTGCTAGTAAGAAAGAAAAGTCAGAGAAGAAAAAACAACTGATCTTGTCCATGCCCCTTTTCAAAGGAAATCAAGCCTATTCTTTAGACCAGGTCGTTCAGGAATTGAAAACTCACTGGGGGCTTGAAATTTCTGAAGTTTCTGGGGATGATTCTAGTGCAACCTTTGTGATTGATGGTGCTATCGTTGGGCTGGCTTTAATAGATTTACCCATCCCAAGTCAAGAATTTGAAGAATTATATGCCTATTCTTATCTCTGGCAGGATGTTGAGAAGGAAACACAGGAGTATTCACAACACGCTATTGTTTCCATCATGTCTGACAATCTTTCGCCAGTAGAAACCTATTCCCTATTGACTAAAGTTAATGCCTCTATCCTAAAAACTAGTCAGTCAGCTATTGGTATTTATCAGGGTTCTGCCACCTTACTCTTACCCAAAGATCTTTATCTAGACCTAGCTGACCTTTTGAAAGAAGAAATGCTTCCCCTTCAACTCTGGATTTATATGGGAATTATCAATCATGAAGATAAGACAAGTATTTACACTTATGGTTTGAAAGAGTTTGGAAAAACTGAGATTGAAATAATTGAGTCTCCTATGAATAGCGATGACTTATATTATTTTCTCTTGTCTATTCTTCAGTATGTTTTAGGCAGTGATGTCACCTTAAATGACGGTGAAACCATTGGCTTTTCAGAAGATCAAAAAATTAAAATCACTGAATCAAAAGCAGTCTTTTTGGAAGGCAATTCCTTGAAATTAGATGTTTAGACTCAATGAAAATCAAAGAGTAAACCAGGAAGCTAGCCGCAGGTTGGTCAAAGCACTGCTTTGAGGTTGTAGATAAGACTGACGAAGTCAACTCAAAATACTATTTTGAGGTTGCAGATGAAAGCTGACGTGGTTTGAAGAGATTATCGAAGAGTATTAGACTATGATTTAGAATTGAGTGCACTTCCTAGATTGAGGTTTTTATGAAGCGTGATATAAAAAAGTATTATCTCTACCGATTTTTGGTCTATAGATTTGAAAAACTTTCTTGTAAGAACCAAAGTCTTAAGGAAATAAAACCAGAAAACAAAGAAAGAATTTGTCTTGAGGCAACTCGAACAGCTAGAAAGATTATTCTAGTCTTAGGAATTCTTTATGTTTTTCTAAATGCTGCTTTGTTCATTTACCTTAGGATCAGTGATTTCCAAAATCCTTTGTTTATGATGTATACTGACTACATCGACTATTTGGGCCAGCTGATAAATGGAGAATGGGGCGGTAGTTGGCGGCAAAAGAAAACTAGTTTTTTGATGATTGCTATACTGGCTTTACCGATTGTGCTGATAGAAGGTAGCCCCTTCTTCTTGATGGTTTTATTGATTGGGAATTGGGTATTAAAGAGAAAGATAAGATTTGAGAGAGAAGATAAAGGAGTAGAGAGCCATGGCTAGAACGGTGATTATAGGTACTTTAATTGCTTATGCAATCTTTAATCTGCTACTTGGTCTGGGCTTTTATCTCTTTCTAAAAAAGAGGAAAGAGAATGGGCAGTCATTGTACGAAACCCCTGTAAACCAACAAACTCGAACAGAAAAACTGGGTCTAGGTGAGATTTTGATCTACCTGACACTGCTTGTAATCGCGGGGATGTTTGCCTTTCAGACCTTAAATAGAGGAGGGGTGGGGAATTCTATTCTAGCAAAAAATGATCCTCCTACCAGCTCTAATGGCTCTTTTTAATGCTCGAAAACGGACTGGGAAATCTATGCTTGCCCTCCTTATAACCTTTATGGTCTTTCTATTCGGAGTCATGTTTAATCTCACGATTGGTTTTCCACCTCAAGCACCGATTTTGCAAATAAATGAAAGTAAAATCACTCTGACCGAGACCAAAGCAAGTGATCTGATGGAAGCTGGATTTGATATCTATGTAAAACAGGGTGATGGAGGTAGTGACTATGAAGACCTCCTAGCAGATGGAAGTTTCCAAAAGTATGCAGGAGATAAATCGGTCACCATTGAAAAAGGCTTCAGACTTGATAGCAATGCTGTTCCCTACGCTCCCTATCTCTTTGCCAAAGATGGAATAGTACTGGGTAGTATTTCCTTTTACGGGGCAGAAGATAAGGACGTGGTTCTAGAAGATTCTATGGTTATTCAAGTTCGATTCAACAAGGATAGCATTGAAGCAGCTAAGGAACATGCTATCACTTTCAAATTAGACGAACTGGACTTGACTAGTCGACTGGATGTCCCACTTGTTCAAGAAAATTTCAAAAAGCATCTATGGTCAATTCCCCCATCTAATACCAGCGATGTTACTCAACTATGGTATGGATTAAAGTGGAAAAAGTAATAGTGATCATCTATTTTTGGAATGAATATTACAGTCTCATCCGTCTAGATGAAAAATTATTTGATGACTGATTTTTGAACTAGCTACCCAAGTATCGCGAGATGAGTAAATACGATTTTTGAATAGTTAACTTTACCTATAACTATCTAAAAGGAATTAATGTATTTAGTTCCTTTTTTTGTTATTTGATTTTAATTTAAAACGATTCCCATTTCTTGGCTAAACAAATTACACGAACTAAATAATAAATCATTTAAAAAAAGTTCTAAAAACTTTACAAAAATAGTGAAAAATATGATATAGTAATGAAGCTTAGAAAATGAGATAGATGTTTTCTAGTAAATATAAACCCGAGTAAAAAATGCCTACGGACAGGCAGGGTTGAATGCCGAAGCGTGGTTGAAAAGCCACATTATTGATAGGGTTAAAAGCCTACTTTTATAAGTTGATGTTAGGACAAAGGTCCTAATTCGTATAATTTGTTAGTGTGGTGAAAGCACACGTCATCTTGTGAAACGATCAATAAAGTACGTAATATTTGCTACTAGAGAGTTAGGAAACATCAGGAACGGACATACTCAACAGAAACAAACATAAACACGTCAGTAGATTGTAGAGCAGGTGCCAACCTGCTCTTTTTTCATAAGTATCCTTTAGCGCCTTGCATGGCTAAGGTGTAAAACTATGGTAAAGGAGTATGTCTCTATAATGTTAAATCAAAACCAAGCTCCTATTTATGAGGGACTGGTCAAGTTACGAAAAAAAAGAATTGTACCTTTTGATGTACCAGGTCACAAACGTGGACGTGGGAACCCAGAGTTAGTCGAACTCTTAGGGGAAAAATGCGTTGGTATTGATGTCAATTCTATGAAACCTTTGGATAATCTAGGACACCCCATTTCGATTATTAGAGATGCAGAGGAACTAGCAGCAGAAGCATTTGGTGCAGCTCATGCCTTTTTAATGATTGGTGGGACAACCTCATCCGTGCAAACCATGATTCTTTCCACCTGTAAAGCAGGTGATAAAATCATCCTTCCTCGGAATGTCCATAAATCAGCCATTAATGCTCTCGTTTTATGTGGAGCTATCCCCATCTATATCGAGATGAGTGTGGATCCAAAGATCGGTATCGCTCTGGGGCTTGAAAATGACCGTGTGGCACAAGCTATTAAGGACCATCCAGATGCCAAGGCTATCCTCATTAACAATCCAACCTACTATGGTATTTGTTCAGACCTTAAGGGGTTAACAGAGATGGCTCACGCCGCAGGAATGAAGGTCTTAGTAGACGAGGCGCACGGTGCTCATCTGCACTTTACAGATAAACTTCCTCTGTCTGCCATGGATGCAGGAGCAGATATGTCAGCCGTATCTATGCATAAGTCCGGTGGTAGCTTGACTCAAAGTTCCCTTCTTTTAGTTGGTGATCAGATGAATCCTGAGTACGTACGTCAGATTATTAACCTGACACAGTCAACATCAGCGTCCTACTTGTTAATGGCTAGTCTAGATGTTTCTCGTAGAAACCTAGCCCTGCGTGGGAAAGAGTCCTTTGAGAAAGTTATTGAGCTATCTGAGTACGCTCGTCGTGAAATCAATGCTATTGGTGGTTACTACGCCTACTCAAAGGAGTTAGTAGATGGTGTATCTGTTTGCGACTTTGATGTGACCAAATTATCCGTCTACACTCAGGGAATCGGTCTAACAGGTATTGAAGTTTATGATCTCTTACGGGATGAATATGACATTCAGATCGAATTTGGTGATATTGGGAATATCTTGGCCTACATTTCGATTGGTGACCGTATCCAAGACATTGAACGTTTGGTTGGTGCTTTTAGCTGATATCAAGCGACTATATTCACGAGATGGAAAGGACTTGATTGCTGGAGAATACATCCAACCTGAGTTGGTATTGTCTCCTCAGGAAGCCTTCTACTCAGAGAGAAGAAGCTTAACCTTGGACGAGTCCGTTGGGCAAGTCTGTGGGGAATTTGTCATGTGTTACCCTCCTGGGATTCCGATCTTGGCTCCAGGTGAACGCATTACACGAGAAATTGTGGATTATATACAATTTGCTAAAGAACGTGGTTGTTCTCTCCAAGGAACGGAAGATCCTGAGGTCAATCACATCAATGTTATTGAAAGAAAGGAGAACTAGATGGATTTATGGTTTTCTGAAGTTCATACTCCAGATGTCAAGTTAACGATGAGAACAGCCAAACAGCTCTATTCTGGTCAAAGTGAATGGCAGGATATCGAGGTTCTGGACACACCAGCTTTTTGGAAAAAGTGTTAATTTTAAATGGCCATGTTTTTATTCTCAGATGCAGATGATTTCGTCTACAACGAAATGACCGTTCACGTTCCTATGGCTGTCCATCCCAATCCAAAGAAAGTCTTGGTTATTGGGGGTGGTGACGGCAGTGTTGCACAAGTTTTAACACTTTATCCAGAATTGGAACAAATCGATATCGTGGACCTGATGAAATGCTGGTTGAGGTTTGTAGAGAGTATTTCCCAGATTTTGCTGCGGGTCTTGATGATCCTCGTGTTACCATTTACTACCAAAAATGGATTAAGATTTTTTTGAGAAATTGTGAAGATGATTACGACATTATCATCAACGATGCGACAGATCCATTTGGCCATACGGAAGGGCTCTTTACCAAGGAATTTTTACGGCAATAGCTATAGAGCCTTGAAAGAGGACGGAATCATGATCTATCAGCATGGTAGTCCTTTCTTTGACGAAGATGAGTCAGCATGCCGAAGCATGCACCGCAAGGTCAATCAAGCCTTTCCAATCAGTCGGGTTTACCAAGCACATATCCCAACTAGTCCTGCTGGCTATTGGTTGTTTGGATTTGCATCGAAAAAAATATCACCCTGTCAAAGATTTTTGACAAGGAAGGCTGGAAAAAAACGCCAGTTATTTACTGAATACTACACTGCAAACTTACATGTGGGGGTACTTTATGTTGCCTAAGTATGTAGAAGACATTTTAGAAGAAGAGGAAGGAAAAAAATGAGTCGTTTATTAGTTATTGGATGTGGGGGCGTTGCCCAAGTTGCTATTTCAAAGATTTGCCAAGATAGCGAAACGTTTAAAGAGATTATGATTGCTAGCCGTACCAAGTCAAAATGTGATGACTTGAAGGCTAAATTAGAAGGAAAAACAAGTACTAAGATTGAAACAGCTGCTCTTGATGCTGACAAGGTAGAAGAAGTAATTGCCTTGATCGAAAAGCTACAAACCAGAAGCTGTTTTGAATGTAGCCTACCATACCAAGACTTGACTATCATGGATGCTTGTTTGGCAACAGGTGTCCACTATATTGATACTGCCAACTATGAGGCTGAGGATACAGAAGACCCTGAATGGCGTGCTATTTATGAGAAACGTTGCAAGGAACTTGGTTTTACAGCTTACTTTGACTATTCATGGCAATGGGCTTACCAAGAAAAATTCAAAGAAGCTGGTTTAACAGCTTTGCTTGGATCTGGTTTTGACCCAGGGGTGACTAGCGTCTTTTCAGCATACGCCCTCAAACACTACTTTGATGAAATCCACTATATCGACATTTTAGACTGTAATGGTGGTGATCACGGTTATCCATTTGCGACCAACTTCAACCCAGAAATCAATCTACGTGAGGTTTCTGCACCAGGTTCTTACTGGGAAGATGGAAAATGGGTAGAAGTCGAAGCTATGTCTATCAAACGTGAGTACGATTTCCCTCAAGTTGGCCAAAAAGATATGTATCTTCTTCACCATGAAGAAATTGAATCATTAGCAAAAAACATTCCAGGAGTTAAACGAATTCGTTTCTTTATGACATTTGGTCAATCTTATCTAACGCACATGAAATGCTTGGAAAACGTTGGGCTCCTTCGTACAGATGCGATTAATTTTAACGGACAAGAAATCGTTCCAATCCAATTCTTGAAAGCCTTGCTTCCAGATCCTGCAAGCCTTGGTCCACGCACTGTTGGAAAGACAAATATTGGTTGTATCTTTACAGGTGTTAAAGATGGCGTTGAAAAGACTATTTACATCTACAATGTCTGCGACCATCAGGAATGCTACGCTGAGGTTGGTTCACAAGCCATTTCTTACACGACAGGTGTTCCAGCCATGATTGGAACAAAATTAGTCATGGATGGCACTTGGAAACAACCAGGAGTTTATAACCTTGAAGAGTTGGATCCAGACCCATTCATGGAAGCTTTGAATCAATACGGTTTGCCATGGGTTGTGGTTGAAAATCCACAAATGGTGGACTAATGAAGTTAGAACAAGTACCAACGCCTTCTTATATCATTGATTTAGCAAAACTAGAAGAAAATTGTAGCATTCTACAAGAGGTTGAGGAAAAGGCTGGTTGTAAGGTTTTGCTAGCTCAAAAGGCTTATTCTCTCTATAAAACCTATCCTTTGATTAGTCAGTACCTGTCAGGTACGACAGCTAGTGGACTCTATGAAGCTAAGCTAGCTAGAGAAGAGTTCCCGGGAGAAGTCCATGTATTTGCGCCTGCTTTCAAGGAATCAGATATGGAAGAGCTACTGCAAATATCTGATCATATTGTTTTTAACTCAGAGAGACAACTACGTAAATATGGTCAACTTTGTCGTGAGGCTGGTATTAGCATCGGTTTGCGCCTTAATCCTCAATGTTCAACACAGGTGACCACGCGCTCTATGACCCTTGTGCACCTGGATCCCGTTTTGGAGTGACATCAGACAAAATCCCAAGTGATTTGTTAGATTTGGTTGACGGACTACATTTCCATACCCTCTGTGAGCAAGGGGCAGATGATTTACAGACAACTTTGAAAGCTGTAGAAGAGCAGTTTGGAACCTATTTGCCTCACCTTAAATGGCTCAATATGGGTGGTGGACATCACATTACAAGAGATGACTATGATGTAGATTTGTTAATTTCTGAGATTATACGTATTCGAGAAACTTATAACGTAGACGTCTACATTGAACCTGGAGAAGCCATTGCACTTAATGCGGGCTATTTAGCTACGGAAGTCCTAGATATTGTTGAAAACGGGATTGAGACCTTAGTGTTAGATGCTTCAGCAAGCTGCCATATGCCAGATGTTCTTGAAATGCCTTATCGCCCACCTTTGAGAGATGGCTTTGAAGCACAAGAAAAAGCCTATACTTATAGACTTTCTTCCAATACCTGTCTAACAGGCGATATCATTGGAGATTATAGTTTTGAAAATCCTGTTGAGATTGGAGATAGACTTTACTTTGAGGATATGGCTATTTACTCCTTTGTCAAAAATAACACCTTTAATGGTATTGGGCTTCCGAGTTTATATCTCATGGATAAAGAGGGTGAGTGCAGTCTAGTTAAAGCATTTGGCTATCAAGACTTTAAGGAGAGATTATCATGATGGACAGTCCAAAGAAATTAGGCTATCGAATGCCTGCAGAGTATGAACCCCATCATGGAACTCTCATGATATGGCCGACTCGACCCGGATCTTGGCCTTTTCAAGGAAAGGCTGCAAAAAAAGCTTTTAGCCAGATTATCAAAACGATTGCTCAGGGGGAGACAGTCTACCTTTTGGTTGAGGAGGACTATCTATCTGAAGCACAATCCTATCTAGGAGATAAGGTTGTTTATCTAGATATTCAGACAAATGATGCCTGGGCGCGTGATACTGGTCCGACCATTCTTCTTAATGATAAAAGGGAAAAGTTGGCGGTAGACTGGTCTTTTAATGCTTGGGGTGGTGCTGTTGATGGTCTCTACCAAGACTATGAAGCAGATGACCAAGTAGCCAGCCGATTTGCTGAGGCGTTGGAAATGCCTGTTTACGATGCCAAACCTTTTGTACTAGAAGGTGGAGCTATTCACAGTGACGGTCAAGGAACGATTCTTGTTACAGAAAGCTGTTTACTCAGTCATGGTCGCAATCCTCACCTGACTAAAGAGGAGATTGAAAAGACCTTACTAGAGAGTCTTGGTGCTGAAAAAGTTATTTGGTTGCCTTATGGTATTTATCAAGACGAGACGAATGAACACGTCGATAATGTTGCAGCCTTTGTTGGCCCTGCAGAGCTTGTTCTAGCTTGGACCGACGACCAAGATGATCCCCAGTATGCCATGTCTGTAGCTGATTTAGCTCTCTTAGAGAAGGAAACTGATGCAAAAGGCCGTCCCTTCACTATTCATAAACTGCCGATCCCAGCTCGTCATCAAGTCGTTACTGAGGAAGATTTACCCCGGGCTATACTTATGAAGAAGGAGAAGAGGAGCGCTATGCCGGAGAACGTCTAGCAGCTTCCTATGTGAATTTTTACATCGCCAATAAGTCGATTTTAGTGCCGCAATTTCAAGATGTAAATGACCAAGTGGCCTTGGATATTCTGAGCCAGTGTTTTCTAGACCGTGAAGTTGTCGGAATTCCTGCAAGAGATATTCTTTTAGGTGGTGGAAATATCCACTGTATTACCCAACAAATCCCAGAATAGGAGAAAAAGATGAGAAATGTAACGGTTGCAGCCATTCAGATGCAATGTGCTAAGGATGTGGAAACCAATATCCAAACAGCTGAACGTTTAGTCCGTCAAGCTTTTGAGCAGGGAGCCCAAATTATTCTCTTGCCTGAATTATTTGAACGTCCCTATTTCTGTCAGGAACGTCAGTATGACTACTACCAGTATGCCCAGTCGGTATCAGAAAATACGGCTATTCAGCATTTCAAAGTGATTGCCAAGGAACTAAAGGTCGTTTTACCGATTAGTTTCTATGAAAGATGGGAATGTCTTATACAATTCTATTGCTGTCATTGATGCGGATGGAGAAGTGCTTGGCGTTTATCGGAAGACTCACATTCCTGACGACCATTATTACCAAGAGAAATTCTATTTCACACCTGGAAACACTGGTTTCAAGGTCTGGGATACTCGCTATGCCAAGATTGGAATTGGCATTTGTTGGGATCAGTGGTTTCCTGAAACAGCCCGTTGCCTTGCCCTAAATGGCGCAGAATTGCTCTTTTACCCAACAGCCATTGGTTCGGAGCCGATTTTGGATACAGATAGCTGTGGACATTGGCAACGTACCATGCAAGGACACGCAGCAGCAAATATTGTGCCGGTTATTGCTGCTAATCGTTATGGTTTGGAAGTAGTCACTCCTTGTGAAGAAAACGGGGGTCAAAGTTCCAGTCTGAACTTCTACGGTTCGTCCTTTATGACCGATGAAACAGGAGGTATCTTGACTCAAGCAGATAGACAAGCTGAAGCCATCCTCTTAACCACTTATGACCTTGACAAGGGAGCGAATGAACGCCTTAATTGGGGTCTCTTTAGAGACAGAAGACCAGATATGTATAAAGATATTGTGAAATAATTGGTTGTATTTTTAAGTTTAGGGTCATTAACCTTTTTAGGATAGATAGGGAGACCTTTTAATGAATCAAGCATGGGAATTATTATTTGAAGGAAAGATTGAAGAAGCGAAGCAATTAGTTCAAGCGGAGTTTTTCGCTTGCAACTTGTAAAGATTCCAGTCTTTTTAAAACCTGATGGGCTATATCTATTTGTACGAAAAAAATACGAAGATTGTTTAGAGATTTACCAACGTTATCTTCACTTGGCTATTACAGAAAAGGATCGTGAAAATGAACACATCGCGTATCATCAATTGGCCATGGTCTATCGTGAAATGAATGATTTTCAGACAGCTCTTAGCTATATCGAAAAAGAGCGAGAAGGTATTGAACAAGATTTTTCAGGGGTTTATCTCAAATATTCTGTTAATGACTATGAGCAAGGTTATTTACGATTAAAGTTAGGTCAACTAGTTGAAGCGGAGTTTTATATGCAGCAGTCACTAGACTCAGCCTTAAAGACAGATGATCTTATCGCTCAGGCCTGCGCTTATAGAGGATTGGGAGAGATTTATCGAAAACTTGATTCGAGTAAATGCCATGATTGTTTTAGTCGCGCTATTCAACTCTTTGATAAGGCCGGAGATGAGATTGGAGCGGAAGAAGTCAGAGCTTTAATAGATAATAAAAAGTCTGAGACAAAATAGTTATCAGATACAAAAAAGCTAGAGGTTCCCAATTGTGGAACTCTAGTTTTTTTCTGTAGATACTATAATAATTTTTTGATAATGTCCTAGGATTCTGATAAAATGGACTTAGTGTTAGCAAAGATAAAAGAGACTGGAAGGCTCTCAATCAATTTTTCATCGAAGAATTAAGTCGTGACTGATGTTAAATATGGGTAAATGGACTTGTAAATTTGGGCAAGCAATGAACGACCACCAAGCCTCTGATCCAAATGCTTATTCGGTTTATTCGGATGAGTTATTTGAAGAAATCTCTCATGCAGGAGTATTTTGACTAATATTCTGTCATTTTAATTACGGTAATTATTTGTTATAATACTTCAAAGGAGGAAATCAGATGGTAGTAAAAACAAGAAAACAAGGAAATTCAATCACCAATACTGTTCCAAGTGAATTCAATATTCCAAGTGGTGTTAAATACGAAGCGAAATTGTTACCAAGTGGTGAAATTATCTTTACTCCCGAAGAGTCTGGACATCAGATTTCTTATGTATCTGATGATGCCTTTGACTTAAATTTGGACAAAATTTTTGACGAATACGATGATGTTTTCAAAGCTTTGGTGGAAAAATAACAGTCTATCTGACAGAAAGTCAAATCGAGAAAATCAATGCTTTAGCAATTGACCGTTATTCACCTAATGAAAAAATTCAAACAGTTAGTCCTTCAGCTTTAAATATGATTGTCAATTTACCAGAATAATTCGTCTTCGGTAAACCTCTTTATCCAACAATTTTTGATAAGGCAACGATACTATTTGTCCAATTGATCAAAAAGCATGTTTTTGCCAACGCTAATAAACGAACTGCTTTCTTCGTTTTGGTGAAATTTCTATAGTTAAATGGTTATCGTTTCTGCAACAGTTGAAGAAGCAGTCGATATTTGTGTAACTATCGCAGTAGAATTCTTAACAGATGAAAGGTTATCTATCTATACCAAATGGGTCTCTGAACATTCATTTAGAGCTAATAGCCAAATTTAAGCTTGGATATTTAAATCCTAAAAGTAAAAAATAGTTAAACAGACAGTACTAGAATTCTGTAATGCAGAAAACTAATATTTTGAATATGACAAACATTCAACCTTACTAAACAACAAAAAGTAGCCCACTCAGGCTACTTTTTAAAATTCTTTATAAACATAAGGATTCTCTGGTTTATCGACTTTTACAAAGGATTGAACCACAAGAGTTGGGAGAACTTGGTTGAGTTCCTTGTGATAATGATTACTGATCTTACCTTTGACTTTCACCCAAGTATTATTTTTCATACTGATTGGTGTTTCCTGTAGTCAAAAAGTCCAAAAAAACTCCCGAATCAGCAATGCAGTGCATGATACCAAAGCGAAAGACAAATTGACTTTTTGGTATGATTTGGATCGTTGTAGACAAATCCAATAAACTCGATTTCCTTACCTTCAAATTCATTTGGATAATCATAGATAGCTTCCATGACCTCCAGGTAATTTTTCATCGGTGATGACAATGCTTGATTGAGCTAAGTATTTATCAGCACTCTTCCGAATAATATTTTCATGAGCTGTTTGTGAATAAAACCTGCTAGTATCTGGTTTTAGATACTGACTACTCGTTCCTTCACTTGCTTGGATTGCCTTGTCAGTTCCTTCCGACAAAGGGAAATAATATCCTTTTGCCAATACTGTTTGTGAATCCAGAGTGACTGTTGGAAAAAGTAAATCCAACTAACAAGGGTAAACTTAAGAGGACAAAACTAGCAAGCTTGGCTGAAAAACTATGTAAGTGACTATGTTCTTTCAAACGCTTGAAGCAAATATAGGCTTGAATAATCGCTAGTAGCAAAGATAAAAACATAGTGATATAAGCCAGATAAGAGTAGTGGAGGTTTATATACTGATTGAGCTTACCTGATAGGTGCAGATAAAGGGTTAAGATAAAATAGCCAAATAAGATAAAAAAATCGAATCATAGCATCACCCCGACTAGATAAGAATGAGACAAGAACAATAAGAGTTACAATTGTCATGAATTGCCAAATAAAGCGAGTTTTGAGATAATTCTTCATCATGAGGAGGTTCTTGACATCAAGCATGGGATATATAACCAGAAAGGCAAGTACAGGAGCAAAGCCAAAACTTGATAAAAGCGAAGATCCAATAAAGGCATCCGCTTCACTACAGAGGGATAGTAGGAAAGACAAGACCATCAGAAGAACAATCGCTAGTAGTGGTGTCGCACTGATGGATGTCAGAATCCGAGTTGGAACATAGACTTGGACTATACTCGCAAAAAGACAGCCAAAGACCAAGTAACGCCCCATATCAAAGAATTCATCAATAGCTTGGATAAAGACCTGAAGCAGTTTTTTTGACTTTTACTCAAGTGAGAAAAATCATGCTCATGGCAAGCCAATCTATTTTCTTTTTGGATAGGTCCTTCCCAGACAAAACCAAGAAAGATACCCAATATAGTAGCAACTAGAATCGCGCCCAAAGTTCTTAGGATAACCATTTGAATAGAATTACCAAAGGCTGAATAGGTCGCAAAAAGTACGATGGGATTGATGATAGGAGCTGTGACCAAAAAAACGGAACAGCCGTATAGCTAGGGACCTTTTTCTCTAAGAAACGATTGATAATCGGAACAATTCCACACTCGCAAGAAGGGAAGAGAAAACCGATGAAGAGTCTAAAAAGATTCTCCCCAAAGCGATTTTTTTAGGGAGAAATTTATAGACTTTCTCAGGAGTGACATAGACTTCAATGGCACCAGAGATGATGCTACCAATTAAGACAAAGGGCAAAGCTTCAATGATAATTGATAGAAAAATAGCGCCTGCTTGTAAAAGACTAGAGGGTAGAGTTTGAAAGACGGTCATCTATTTTTTTCTTTTTCAGCCTTATCTTTCTTTTTCTTTATCGTCTGGGAAAGTCACTTGCTTCAAGTCAGGAAGCTTGGCGAATTCTTCGAACATTTTATCTAAGTCATCAGTTTTTGTAAATTTAACAGCCATGGGGCATACCTCAATTCTTATTGTTTCCTCTATTATACTATTATTTCAGCCAAAAAGTTTAATTTTAAATTGTTAAGACGAGTGAATTTTCAATTTCAACAAATACCAAGTCAACTGTGACATGAATGAAAACAAGCTTTCTTCCTTATGGTATAATAGATTCATGGATAAAAAATATGAAAAAATTTCCCAAGATTTGGGTGTAACTTTAAAGCAAATTGATACTGTCTTGTCTTTGACAGCAGAAGGAGCAACTATCCCCTTTATCGCCCGTTATCGGAAAGATATGACCGGAAGTCTAGATGAGGTAGCCATTAAGGCTATTATTGACCTCGATAAGAGTTTAACTGCTCTAAATGATCGTAAGGAAGCGGTCTTAGCAAAAATCAAAGAGCAAGGCAAGCTAACTAAGGAGTTAGAAGAAGCAATTCTATCAGCTGAAAAACTCGCAGATGTAGAAGAACTCTATCTTCCCTATAAAGAGAAACGTCGGACCAAGGCAACGATTGCGCGTGAGGCTGGACTTTTTCCACTTGCTCGCTTGATTTTACAAAATGTTTCTGACCTAGAAAAAGAAGCAGAAGCATTTGTCTGTGAAGGTTTCGAGACTCCTCAAGAAGCCTTGGCTGGGGCTGTAGACATCTTGGTTGAAGCACTATCTGAGGATGTTCATTTACGTTCAATGACATATCATGAGGTACTTAGACGCTCTAAGATTACTTCTCAAGTCAAAGATGAGAGTCTTGATGAAAAACAAGTCTTTCAGATTTATTACGATTTCTCAGAAACAGTTGCAAACATGCAAGGTTACCGTACGCTTGCCCTTAATCGCGGTGAGAAGTTAGGCATTTTGAAAATTGGCTTTGAGCATGCGATTGATCGTATTCTATCTTTCTTTAGTGTTCGTTTTAAAGTTAAGAATGCTTATATTGACGAAGTTATTCAGCAATCTGTTAAGAAAAAAGTATTACCAGCTATTGAGCGTCGTATTCGTACAGAATTAACAGAAAAAGGCAGAAGAAGGAGCTATCCAACTCTTCTCAGAAAACCTTCGAAATCTTCTCCTTGTTGCTCCGCTGAAAGGGCGCGTGGTCCTTGGATTTGACCCTGCCTTTCGTACAGGTGCTAAAGCTTGCAGTCGTTGATGTGACAGGGAAGATGCTAACGACGCAAGTCATTTATCCAGTCAAACCAGCTTCAGCTCGTCAGATTGAAGAAGCAAAGAGAGATTTGGCAGATTTGATTGGCCAATATGGTGTGGAAATCATTGCTATCGGTAATGGTACTGCTAGTCGTGAGAGTGAAGCCTTCGTCGCTGAAGTACTTAAAGATTTTCCTGAGGTCAGCTATGTCATTGTCAATGAGAGCGGGGCGTCTGTTTACTCAGCCAGTGAACTTGCCCGTCAAGAGTTTCCTGAGTTAACCGTTGAGAAACGATCTGCTATTTCTATTGCTCGTCGCCTGCAAGACCCACTGGCTGAGTTGGTTAAAATCGATCCCAAATCCATTGGTGTCGGTCAATATCAGCACGATGTTAGTCAAAAGAAACTGTCTGAAAGTCTAGACTTTGTTGTTGATACAGTAGTGAACCAAGTCGGTGTCAATGTCAATACAGCTAGTCCAGCCTTGCTTTCTCATGTCGCAGGGCTTAACAAAACTATTTCAGAAAATATTGTTAAGTATCGTGAAGAAGAAGGTAAAATCACTTCACGAGCTCAAATCAAGAAAGTTCCCCGTTTAGGTGCTAAAGCGTTTGAACAGGCTGCAGGATTCCTCCGTATCCCTGAAAGTAGCAATATTCTTGACAATACTGGTGTTCACCCAGAAAACTATGCTGCTGTCAAGGAACTCTTTAAACGTTTGGACATTAAAGACCTAAATGAAGAAGCGCAAGCCAAACTCAAATCTATTTCAATCAAGGAAATGGCCCAAGAGCTAGACCTTGGTCAAGAAACACTTAAAGATATTATCGCAGACCTTCTCAAACCAGGTCGTGATTTCCGTGACTCTTTTGACGCTCCAGTTCTTCGCCAGGATGTTTTGGATATCAAGGATTTAAAGTTGGTCAAAAGCTTGAGGGTGTTGTCCGTAATGTCGTTGACTTCGGAGCATTTGTTGACATTGGTATTCATGAGGATGGCCTGATTCATATCTCTCACATGAGTAAGAAATTTATCAAACATCCGAGTCAGGCTGTGTCTGTCGGCGATTTGGTAACCGTTTGGGTGAAGAAAATCGATGCTGACCGTGAAAAAGTAAATCTGTCGCTCCTTGCTCCAGATGAATCTAACTGATTACGTCAAACAAGTTTCTTTAGAGGATTTTGGAAAACCTTTCAAACATCAAGCTCAGTGGAATACTCGTCTGCGGTCGACAGGTGGACGATTCTTTCCAAATGACGGGCATTTGGATTTTTAATCCAAAAAGTCTATCAAGAACTTGGTATAGAGGTGTTTCGGAAAATCGTCCGTCATGAGCTCTGCCATTATCACCTTTATTTTGAAGGTAAGGGCTATCAACATAAGGATTTAACCTTTAAGCAGCTTCTAAAAGAGGTCAATGGTCTACGCTTTGTTCCTCCCTTATCAAGTGCCAGTCAAAAGCCAAGCTTAATCTATACTTGTCAAGCTTGTCATCAAACATATCAAAGAAAGCGAAAAATCGATACAAAGCGCTATCGTTGTGGTGTCTGTCGTGGTAAACTCCTCTTGTTAAATCGGCCTAAGGACTGATGTAGACAGTTTAGCTTAGTGCTATACTAATATTAAGAAAAACGAAAGAGGAACAAATCATGAATACAAAATTTTATAAAATGAGAAGAAATCGTATGATATCAGGTGTTCTAGCTGGTCTATCTGATAAGTGGAATCTTGATGTAACCCTAGTTCGTTTCCTTTTTGCAATTTTTTTACAATCGCAAACTTTGGACTCGGAATTATTATTTACATTATCCTAGCTTCTATTCTACCAACAAAAGAAGATATCGAAGCTGAAATGTATGGAACAGGCCCACGCAAGATTAAAGAAGCTGAACCAATCAAAGATGACGAAGGTTGGTTTTGGTAACTATCTTACCATTCATTTGAAGTATTAAACCCTTGTAGTATCAAGGGGTTTTCTTTTGCTTAAAAATTTGTGGTAAACTAATAGTAGTCCATATCAAAAAAATAATCCAATCTTACAAAAATGTAAGATTACAGACCTCTTTTGTAAGGTTATGTTATGGCAAGCCATCTTTATTTGGAGTACACTTATATCAGAAAGATAAAGTAGCAAAAACTATGAAAAAAATTTTACAAAAGAAACAAACAAGTAAACCAAGTCCAAAAGAGATCGAGCGAGTTCAGCTCGATTGCGCTATTATGCAGGCTCAGTTTCAATTAATGGAATATTAAAAAGGAGATTATCATGACATTATTAGATGTAAGACACGTTCAAAAGATTTATAAAACACGTTTCCAAGGCAACCAAGTAGAAGCCCTGAAAGATATTCATTTTACTGTAGAAAAAGGCGACTACGTCGCTATCATGGGTGAGTCTGGTTCTGGGAAATCAACCTTACTTAATATTCTTGCCATGCTTGACAAGCCAACTCGTGGTCAGGTCTATCTGAATGGAACTGATACAGCTACCATTAAAAATTCTGAAGCATCAAGCTTCCGTCGTGAAAAGTTAGGCTTTGTCTTCCAAGACTTCAATTTGTTAGATACTCTTTCTGTTAAAGACAATATCTTACTCCCTTTGGTATTGTCTAGAAAGCCTATTACAGAAATGATGAAAAAATTAGTCGTGACGACTGAAAATCTTGGTATCAATCAATTGCAAGAGAAGTACCCTTATGAAATCTCTGGTGGACAAAAAAACAACGGGGTTGCAGTTGCACGCGCCATCATTACAGAACCTGAAATTCTCCTTGCTGATGAGCCAACGGGAGCTCTAGACTCTAAATCATCTGCAGCTCTCCTTGATATCTTTGATCAGATCAATGAACAAGGACAAACCATTCTCATGGTAACCCACTCGACAGCTGCGGCCAGCCGTGCAAAAACGTGTCCTTTTTCATCAAGGACGGTATTCTCTATAATCAAATCTACCGTGGTGAAAAAGACAGATCGTCAGATGTTCCAAGAAATCTCTGACACCTTGACTGTTATGGCAAGTGAGGGTGAACTAGTATGTTTCGATTAACCAATAAGTTGGCCATCTCTAACTTAATCAAAAAAACCGCAAACTCTATTATCCCTTTGCTTTTGTCTGTCATTTTGGCAGTCACTATCAGCTATCTCTTTTTATTCCGTAGCCTTTAATCCTAAAAATTGGTGATTTGCGTGGTGCATCCGCTATTCAATTTACCCTACAACTAGGGCTTGTCGTAGTGACACTCGCATCTGCCATTATCGTACTTTTATGCCAACAGTTTTGTCATGAAAAAAATCGCTCAAAAAGAACTGGGTGTCTATGGTATGTTGGGACTAGAAAAGCGCCATTTAATTGGTATGACCTTCAAGGAGCTCCTGATATTTGGTTTAGTAACAGTGACTTCTGGGATTGGGATTGGTGCCCTCTTTGACAATCTCATCTTTGCTATATTGCTTAAACTTGCAAAGATGAAGGTAGAGCTAGTCGCCACCTTTCAATGGTCCGTAGTCCTTTCAATACTTATGGTATTTGGAGTCATTTTTTTAGTCATCGTCTTCCTGAACGCTGTACGCATTATCCGTATGGATGCTCTCCAACTCTCTCGTGAGAAAGCAAAAGGGGAGAAGAAGGGACGTTTCCTAGTCCTTCAAACTTTACTAGGTCTAATTGCACTAGGTAGTGGCTATTATCTAGCACAAAGTGTAAAAGATCCAGTTTCAGCGACTGTTACTTTCTTTATTGCCGTTCTGTTGGTCATTGTTGCGACCTACCTCTTATTCAATGCAGGTATTACAGTTTTCTTACAGCTACTCAAGAAAAACAAAAGATATTACTACCAACCCAATAACCTCATCTCTGTTTCTAACCTTATCTTTCGTATGAAGAAAAACGCTGTCGGTTTAGCAACCATTACCATCCTTTCCACTATGGTTTTGGTTACTATGTCAGCAGCAACCAGTATCTACAACGGTTCTGAAAATATAAAAAATATCATGTATCCTCATGATTTCGATGTTAAGGCTAAGGGAAATAATATTGAAGTTGAGAATTTAGACCAACTATTGACTCAATATGCCAGTGAAAAGAACTTGACGATTAGCAATAAAGACGTTCTTAGCTATGCTAGCTTTGGCCTTTCTAGTCAAGATGGAACTAAATTAACCATTATGACTAAAGAACAAATCACGGAATTACCTAAGACAGTTTTTCTAGTATTTGATCAAAAAGACTATGAAAAAATGACTGGACAAAAGCTTGATTTAACGGATAATGAAGTCGGACTGTGGGCTAAAATGACCAACTAAAAGGTCAGAAAGCATTTAGTCTTAACAATCAAGAGTATCGTATCAAGGAAGAAATCCAGCAAGATTTTATCATCAATCATGTTTCAAATCTCTATATCCTTTTAGTTTCAGATTTTAACTACCTAGTTGTACCAGATCTTCAAAGCTTTTTGGATCAGTACCAAGATTCTGCTGTCTACACTCAGTTCTACGGTGGTATGGATGTCACCGCAAGTCTAGAGGAACAATTAAAGCTATCTGATGATTTTGATGCGTATGTAAATAATTTTAGCCATAATCTCAAGAGTGAAGATGCTATGGTATACGGGGGTAATGGTTCAAGTGATGCAATTGCCCAAATGAATGTTCTCTATGGAGGTGTCCTCTTTATTGGTATTTTCCTCTCTATCATCTTTATGATAGGTACTGTACTGGTTATTTACCATAAACAAATCTCAGAAGGTTATGAAGACCGTGAACGCTTTGTGATTTTGCAAAAGGTGGGCTTGGACCAAAAACAAATCAAGCAAACCATTAACAAGCAAGTCTTGACTGTCTTCTTCCTCCCTGTAATCTTCGCCTTCCTACATCTAGCCTTTGCCTATCACATGTTGAGTTTGATTATCAAGGTTATTGGTGGTGTGGATACAGCTATGATGTTAAGCGTAACACTTTCCATTTGTGGTATCTTTGCTTTAGTCTATGTCCTAATCTTTATGATTACTTCAAGAAGTTATCGCAAGATTGTTCAAATATAATAAAAAATATTTATCAAGGAATCTTAGTATTAACCCCAACGAATATTTGGGGAACGTTAAAGTTCACGATAAAAAGATTATAGATAGACATTTCAAGAAAAAAATCTTGAAACAATTTTTCGCTTAAATGCATATTGAGATTATTATAAATTTTAAAAATAATTTATGAAAACAAGAGAGCCGATTATAAGTTAGGGTCTTTTGTAATATGGTAAATGCTTATGAAATTAAAATTATGTACTATTGGATTCTTCTTTTGTTTGATTGCTGCAATTGGTCTGGTCACTATTAGCGATACCGAAACGCCCATACCTTTACCAATTGATGATGCCTTTTTCTATTCAAGGAAAAAAGCAATCTTTCCAATAACGAAATTTACGAAATGATTCGTGACCTATCAAAAACGGAAAATGTTACCATTTACAAGCCGGTCGTTCAGAGTTCTGGTCAGTTGAAGTATGTAAATTTCGATGATGTAAATAATGAACAATTAAAGTCAGCACCAATAATAGGGATGTATTACACCCTTGGAAAAATAAATATAGACAGTTTGAAACCACTTACGATGACTGGACTACAAACAGTATATATGGCTTATCCTTGGTATATAGGAGGAATCTTACAATTCACTGGAACTTTAAGAATACTGTTAATGGGTTCAATTTACTTAACTTTATTAGTTGTTTTATTTGTTGTTAGGACGAGGCAGATTAAAGAAGGAGTGATACGACGGTCTTTGGGATTGCCTGTATACGACCTTAGAAGAGAGTATGTCATTTCTCTTATTTTTGAACTGATTATGATGGCTTTTTTGATGATTTTTTACAGTTCTTTTTTGGGAAATGGTTTCTTCACCTATAGTTCTAAGTTATTTTTCTCTCTGCTTTTAACGAATTTTATACTATTTCAAATCATTGATCTCATCACCTTTGTTTTTATTTTTGGTTGACGATTCAGATTGAAAAGCCCATTGAAATTATCAAAAACAAGGCCAAAAACAAGCTTATTTTTGTCGTATGGCTTGCCATTATTTCGATTATTATCGTTGTATCAGGAATTTTTTTACAAGAAACAAAGAGTAGTCAATCCAGTATTAACATACAGATACAGAATTTAGTACCATGGGACACAGTAAAAAGACTGGAGAAGGATTGAGTTCCTTGGAATTGAAAAATAACTCTGCTAAAAAAATGGAGAAGTAAGTGATTCTGATGGTCAGTATCTACAGATAGCTGCTTCCTTAAAAAAACTTAGATTATTTATATATAGAACGATCCTCAGCATATGTTCCAGATTTTATGGAAACATCTCATGCTTTAGAAGGCTTTTCTAAGCAATTAGAAAACGATGGAATAACGAATCCAGAAATAAATAAGGACCTGATTTATATCAATCAAACAGGTGCTAACCTACAAAAATAAAGTGAATGGAACAAACTATCATCTTTTTAGATAATAAGATAGCAACCATTTATATTCCTGAGAAATGGAAAGAAAACCAAAAAAATCTATTGAGAATACAGTTGTAGCAGAACAATTTATTGGAACACACTATACAACAGAAGAGCTTGCAGTACAAATAATTCCTGATGGTGATAAAATTTTTTATTTCAATGAGGATGCTGATATCGATCATAAAAATAAAGATATTTTACCAATGGAAAGTGTAGCAGATAGCAAAGATAATATTGTTGTTGTGTTAGACACAGACAAAATGATCGAAAACAACAAGTTTTCTTTGGCTAGTAATATACTATATAAATCTCTTTTTTTAGTCCTGAAGCGGTTAAAAAAATAAATGAGATGACTATCCCGTTAAATTTTTTTCAATGAATCCAGTAGATGTTTACCAAATTGTGAAGTTGAAGATCCAATCCTTAGAGCACCAAATTCTACTGTCACAAATCTTGCAGAAGATAATTTACAGTATTGTCTTTATACTCATTTATCAATATGTCCAACTTTATATTGCCCTAAAACAGAATGAATATGTGAAAAAAATCATTTTGGGTCTGTCAAAAAAACATATAGCAATTTCAAGTCTCAAGTACTTTTATGATGACTATTACAATGGTTATTCTATTTACATTTCTTATGACAGGGCAAATAGAGCTGCTATATATTGGTCTTGCTTCTATACTTGTTTTGATGTTGTCAATAACCATGAGTTTTAGAAAATTATCTGAAAGCTATACTAAAAATTTAAAAGGAGATGAAACATGACAATTGACCTTTTGAACGTTTCAAAAAGTTTTGGCTCAAAAAAGATCTTTACAGACTTAAATTTAAGATTTGAATCTGGGAAAAAGCTACGCATTGATTGGAGGTTCTGGCTCTGGTAAAAGTACTCTTCTTAATATTATAGGAAGATTAGAAAAAATTGACAGTGGGAACGTTTTAGTTGATGAACAGGATATTTGGAAGATAAAAGAAAGAACCTTCTTTAAAAATACTGTTGGATATGTATTTCAGAATTATTCTTTAATAGAGAACAAAACAGTATATGATAATTTGAAACTTATCACTAAAGACAAAAAAATAATAACTGATGTACTTGAAAAAAAGTAGGACTGTCGAGCGACCATTTACATCAAAAAAATATATGAATTGTCTGGAGGGCAGGCTCAACGTGTAGCTATTGCCAGAATGTTAATGAAACCACGTAAAATTATCTTAGCAGATGAACCCACAGGAGCTTTAGATGGTGAGATTGGAAAAAGAAATTATTCGTTTATTATTAAATGAAAGAGATGAAGACAAATATGTTATAATAGCGACGCATGATCCAGCTGTCTATAACAAAGTTGATGTGATCATTGATATGAAAGATATAGGGGATAATGTATGAAAAAGATAATTTATATCGCTTTGATCTTTGTAGCTGGGCTACTTGCTATTTTCTTCTTTGGAAAACAAATGATCATAAAAGAAAATACCAATAAACCAACACTGGAGTTAACAGTTTATACGGTTTCTTCTAGTGATACAGAAAAAAATGGAATAAAGTGAAAAAAAGTAGAAACAGAAGAAGCTACATACTTCATAACTGTAAAAGAAGTAGCGTCTTCAGAAGAAGTATTTTCAAACATCATTGCAAATGGAGCTGCTATGGGGTTCGGAGTTCGTGAAGAAGAGGTGAAGCAATTTAATAATAATTTAGGAGATACTATTGAGGACTCTAAGCATAATAAACTCATTGAAATAGAATTTTTTTACTTTTTTTCTAATGATGACGAGGGATTTGTAGTAGCAAATTTTGACTACGGTAAAGAAGAGTTGAATTCTCAGAAAAAAAGATATAAAAAGACTTATATAAAAAAATTATATGAATCTTTTAAAAGAAAAAAAGTAAGTGATTGCGATTTATTTGCCTGTTTTGATAGAAAAAAAGTCAATTTTTTTAATTCTAATATCTTATCTTGATAATCGCGTCCTTAAGTTGATAATATTTACAAGTTATAACACAAATCAGTTAAGTTTGGAAGTAATTCTGTTCTGTGATATTCTAACAACTCATGAATATTAAATGATTAGTTTATTTGTTGACAGTATCCCAAGTCAAATGTTTCTATAGGAAAATTCTCATACTGGTTACCCTAGATTTCATCCAACTATGCTTATGAAGATGCACTGTTCGCCTATGCTCTTTAAGTGTTCTATGGACATAAAATCGTTCAAATGAACCCTGAAAATGGTAGAGCATAGATTATTTGTTGCTTTAGAAGAGTGCGTGTTAGGAACAAACAAGTCGTCGAAACAGAGATAGGATTCACCTTCGTGACTATGAATCTCACAAAATTAGTCAAAAATTTAGCCTCTAAAATATCTATTATTCAAAAATCACACAGTGATTCTTTCTTCTTGATAGAATTCAAGACTGAAATCATTGTGTGGTTTTATTTTATACTCAATGAAAATCAAAGAGCAAACTAGGAAGCTAGCCGAAGGCTGTACTCGCGTACGGCAAGGCGAAGCTGACGTGGTTTGAATTTGATTTTTGAAGAGTATTAAAGCTAGTTTTTGCCCAGTATCATTTTGTCTCTTAAATACTAAACAACTGACCAAACAGGTAGGTAACTCCCATGGTCAAAAGACCGATGCAGAGGTTACGAATCATAGCTGTTTTGGTTGGGGCTTTTCCGAGTTTAGCACTGGTGTAACCTGTAATCAATAGAGAAATTGCTACGATAAAGACAGTAGCAGGGATGCGATAGTCACTTGGAAAGATGGTAATGGAAAGCATTGGTGGTAAACTACCAAGAACAAAAAGCGATGAAGCTAGATGCTGCAGCATGCCAAGGATTGGTAAACTCTTCATACTCGATTCCGTATTTTTTTCTTCAACTAAGGCTTTAAGTGGATTTTTTTAGAAAGGCTTTATTGACTAATAGTTGAGCTGATGTTTCACACTCACCATTTTGAAGATAGGCTGCGTAGAGGGATTTCTTTGCAGCTTCGATATCCTTATCCAAGAGTAGTTGTTCACGGGCAACAGCGGCTTCCTCAGTATCTTTTTGAGTTGATACAGAGACATATTCACCTCCAGCCATAGAAAAAAGACGCCGCTAAGATGGCAGCCAAACCTGAAAGAAAGATTATCCAAATATTACTGGTTGCACTGGCAACCCCGATAACAACTCCAGCGATAGAAATAATCCCATCATTGACTCCTAGCACACCAGCACGCAAAAATGTTTAAACGGCCAGCAAAGTTTGTATCAATTTCATGTTTATTTTTCTGACATAGTATTCTCCTTTATAACTATTATAAGAGAAAGGAGCAATGAAGACAAACTTTTTAAACTATCTGAAAAAAAGTTCTACAATTTTAATAAAAGATTTCTATTTTTTTCTTAATCAGGCATAGCCATAGCTATTTCTTATGCCAATATATAACAAAGTTGTATTTGTAACCTGAGTGATTAGGTGATACAATGAACCTAATGAAATCTTTGGAGGTCTGATGATGACTCGTGAATTTAAATTTGAAACCCTACAATTGCATGCAGGACAAGTGGTAGATGCGACTACCAAGTCTCGTGCTGTACCAATTTACCAAACAACATCCTTTGTATTCGATGATACACAAGAAGGTGCAGAACTGTTTGCACTTCAGAAAGCTGGTAATATCTATACTCGTATCACTAATCCAACAACTTCAGCCTTTGAAGAGCGTATTGCAGCTCTTGAAGGTGGTGTTGGTGCTCTTGCCACAGCTTCTGGAATGGCAGCTCTTACTTACACTATTCTTGGACTTGCTCACGCAGGCGATCATATTGTTGCAGCTTCAACTATCTACGGTGGTACCTTTAACCTTTTGAAAGAAACCCTTCCTCGTTACGGAATCGCAACAACATTTGTAGATATTGATAATTTACAAGAAGTAGAAGCAGCGATTGGGGAAAATACCAAACTTGTTTTAATTGAAACTTTGGGTAATCCAGTTATCAACATTCCAGATATTGAAAAGATTGCTGAAATCGCTCACAAACATCAAATTCCTTTAGTTGCTGATAATACTTTCGCAACACCTTACCTTATCAATGTATTTTCTCACGGTGTAGATATCGCAGTTCACTCGGCTACCAAGTTTATCGGTGGTCACGGTACAACTATCGGTGGTGTTATCGTTGATAGTGGGAAGTTTGACTGGGCAGCTTCAGGGAAATTCCCTCAGTTTGTCAATGAAGATCCAAGCTACCATAATTTGAGCTATACTCGAGATGTAGGTGCTGCAGCCTTTATCGTTGCTGCTCGCGTGCAATTGCTTCGCGATATGGGAGCTGCCCTTTCACCATTTAACTCATTCTTGCTCCTACAAGGTCTTGAAACACTATCTCTCCGTGTTGAACGTCATGTTCAAAATGCTGAAAAAATTGTTGATTTCCTTGTGAACCATCCAAAAGTTGAAAAAGTTAATTATCCAAAATTAGCTGATAGCCCTTACCATGCATTGGCGGAGAAATATTTACCAAAAGGTGTTGGTTCAATTTTTACCTTCCATGTTAAAGGTGGAGAAGAAGAAGCTCGTAAGGTGATTGATAGCTTAGAAATCTTTTCAAACCTTGCAAACGTAGCAGATGCAAAATCATTGGTCGTTCATCCGGCAACTACAACGCATGCTCAATTGTCTGACTCTGATCTAGAAGCAGCAGGAGTAACTAAAAATCAAATCCGTCTATCAATTGGACTAGAAAATGTCGATGATTTGATTGAAGATTTACGACTAGCGCTTGAAAAAATCTAAAAATAACTAGTTTTTATCGAATTATAAATCCTTCTCACGAATAATTAAGTGAGGAGGATTTTTTTATGTATAGTATTTCTTTTCAAGAAGATTCGCTCTTGCCAAGGGAACGCTTGGTAACAGAAGGAGTAGAGAGTTTGAGTAATCAGGAGTTACTAGCCATTTTGTTACGAACAGGGACTCGTCAATCTACTGTTTTTGAAATTGCACAAAAAGTATTGAATCAATTAAATTGCTTAACTGATTTGAAAAAAATGACTCTACAAGAACTACAGAGTTTATCAGGTATCGGTAGAGTAAAAGCTATTGAATTGCAAGCTATGATAGAGCTAGGAAGTCGTATTCACAAAAAAGAAACCATTGAGGCAGAGAGTATCCTCAGTAGTCAAAGACTGGCTAAAAAGATGCAAGCTGAACTGGGAGATAAAAAACAAGAGCACCTGGTGGCGCTCTATCTGAATACTCAAAATCAAATCATTCATCAGCAAACCATTTTTATCGGCTCAGCTACTAGAAGTATTGCTGAACCACGGGAAATTCTCCACTATGCCTTAAAACATATGGCAACATCCGTGATTCTGGTTCATAATCATCCATCTGGTGCTGTTATGCCTAGTAGAAATGATAATCAGGTTACGAAACTTGTTAAAGAAGCCTGCGAATTAATGGGTTTGGTCTTATTAGATCATCTAATTGTCTCGCATTCTGATTACTTTAGTTACCGCGAGAAGACGGACTTGATATAAGATTATTCATTATAGTTTAGAGCTCCTTGCTCAATTGCTTGTTTAGCATAGGATTCTACTTGAGTCATATCGATAACAGGAAGAGGATCTATTGTAGGCACAAGCAATTTTTCTTGTACAATGAATTCAACAATCGAGTTGAATTCTTCTATTTTATAATATCTTATTGGACGGATGAAGATATTTTTGCCAAAGACAAAACTGGAGCGAAATTTACCTTTTAGTCTTGCATCTGCCTTTTTACAAAATGGTCTAGCCTTCTTAGACAGTTCTTTTAGACGTTTTTGTTTTTCTTTTTGAGGTAATTTATCGAAGTTCTCTTTATCCTTAGAAAAAGCTTGATAACTTTCTGCCATTAGTAGTCTATAAATATTTTGAAGTTCAAAGTAAACATCAATTTTCTTCTCCTGAAAAGACAAGAAAACATCGTCTCTCTTCTCCTTAACAGAAGAGAAAACAGTAGCATCTATATCTTTCAAAAGCTCATGAGTAGAAGGGATTATAATGTTATTCATGATTTACCAACTTGTTGCAGTTATAGCAAGTTTTTGATTTAAAGTTCATTGACGACATAGTCGAAAAGTTTTTTATCTTTGGGGCGATTTTCAAAAAGAAATTCCGGATGCCATTGAACACCGAGGTAAGGGAAATCATCAGTAGTTGTGACAGCTTCAATAATACCATCTTTAGGATCATGAGCGACAACCTCTAGATTTGAAGCTAAATCCTTAATGCTCTGATGGTGGAAAGAGTTGATATGAGAGATTTCTCCATAGATTTCTCGAAGAATAGTATCAGGCTCAGTGACTAAACGTTGCGTTGTGTACTCAGCTGAAGTATCCTGCCAATGATCTTCAATGTCTTGATAAAGAGTCCCTCCCATAGCCACATTAAAGAGTTGAGTGCCTCGACAAACAGAAAAAATGGGTTTCTTCTGTTTGATAGCTTCTTTTATCAGAGCTAGCTCAAAAATGTCTCTCTGAAGGTGATAGTCATCACTATCGATCGTTTTAGGCTCACCGTAGAACTTTGGATCGACATTCTGTCCACCAGTTAAAATGAGTTTATCAATCAAGCCAATGTAGTAACTGGCCATTTCTTGATCACCAATTGGTAGGATAATGGGAATTCCACCAGCTTCCTTGACTCCTTCAACAAAGCCCTTTGCAGCATAGCTCATCATTAGCTCATCATCGGGATGAGCTTTTTCGTTTCCTGTAATCCCAATAACTGGTTTTTTCATAAATGCTTTCGCTTTCTAATCCTCTTTTCTCATGAAATAGAGGAGAGTTTGCAATTCACTCGTTAAATCTACATACTGAGCTACCACATCTTTTGGTAGTTGGAGATGAACGGGTGAAAAGCTTAAAATTCCTTTAATACCTGCTTCGACAAGGAGATTAGCTACTTCTTGTGATTTGACACTCGGAACAGTTAAGATTGCAGTTTTAACATCTGCATTTTTTATTTTATCCTTGATTTGGGAAATTCCGTAAATCGGGATTCCATCAGGAGTTTTCGTACCAACTTCTGGATGATCGTCCAAATCAAAAGCCATAATGATTTTCATTTTGTTTCGTTCATGGAAACGGTAGTGGAGGAGAGCGTGCCCCATATTACCAATACCCACCAACATAACATTTGTAATAGAATTATCATTTAGAAGATCAGCAAAAAACGTCATTAATTTTTTGACATCGTAGCCAAATCCACGGCGACCAAGTTCACCAAAGTAGGAAAAATCTCGTCGAACAGTAGCAGAATCAATACCAATCGCCTCTGCAATTTGTTTTGAGTTGGCTCTTTCAATTTTTTCTGCATGAAATCTTTTAAAGATACGATAATAAAGAGAAAGTCTCTTTGCTGTTGCTTTTGGAATAGCAGACTGTTTTTCTTTCACAAAATCACAACCTTTCTAAATACTATTTTATAGGAAGGTTGTGAAAAAATCAACAAAAACAAGAAAAAACTAAGAAAATCTTAGTTTATCTTTGTAAAATCATAGTGAGATAGAAAACGATAGAGATCCCCCAGAAGACCTTGATAGATTTCCTTTCCCATATAGGTAAGAGAAGTAATGACAGTAGTATCTGGAAGAGTCACACAGCCTGAAAGTGACAGCATGAGTGCTTCGTAATCTTCGTAATCTAAAACTCGATTGACTTGATAGGCATCTTTGTAAGTTAATCTAAACATAAGGGCCTTCTATCTTTCGCTTTGTAAATACGCCACGCTCAACAAGGCTATCCATTAAGAAGTAGAATTTCTCTTGGTGGATATGAGTTTCCTCTGATTTGAAGATATCGACCAAACGTAGGCCAAATTTATCTGTGATATTGATTTTTGCACCTGTTAAGTCTTTGTTGATGATGATCTTAAGTTGAAATCCTTCTCCACTATTTGGAACTTTTTCAAGAAGACGTGTTAATTCATAGTTACCAACTTTAGTTTCAAAAAAGGTATTATCTTTTAGAGTGAACTTTTTGACAGTTGAGCTAAGTGTGTAATTATAACGGCAATTTTTAAGACTAATGGTTTTTTCGAATGCCATTGAGTTAACCTCCAATGATTTCTTTTAGAGTTTGCGCAAGGGTGATCATTTCTTGCTCTGTATTTTGAGGTGAAATGCTGACGCGAACGGATTCGTGCAAGCGAGGAGAGTCTTCTCCGTAGAAAGCCTGAAGAACATGACTAACCTGTACGACACCTGCAGTACAAGCAGAACCAGTTGATATTGAAATTCCAGCAAGATCTAGACGAAGGAGTAGTAGGTCATTTCGTTGACCTGGGAATCCAATATTAAGGACATAAGGTAGCTGGTCTTTCCCTTGATTGAGATAATAGTCTGTGTCAGCCATTTCTTTTAAGAATGTTTCTTTTAGTTTTTGAACCTTTTTACAGTTTTGTTCTTGGTTTTCAAGATCATCCTTTAGAGCTGCAACCATACCTATGATTGCCGGAAGATTTTCTGTTCCTGCTCTTTTTTTCTGCTCTTGATCGCCACCATGAAGGTAGGAATCAAAATATGTAGATGCAGCATAGAGAAAACCAACTCCTTTTGGACCATAAAATTTGTGTGCAGAAGCGCTAAGAAAATCAATTCCCAATTTTTCGGGAAGAATCTCTAATTTACCAACTGCCTGAACCGCATCGACATGATAGACAGCTGGATGATTTTTTAGTACTTCACCAATTTCAGCAATAGGTAAAAGTGTACCAGTTTCATTGTTTGCAAACATAGTAGAAACAAGAATGGTATCTTCACGCAGTGCATTTTTGACCTGGTCTGCAGTAATTTCTTGATTTTCAGGCTGTAAAATAGTCACTTCAAAACCGAAATTTTTTACCAGATATTCGATTGGTTCAAGTATAGCATGATGCTCAATAGCAGTTGTAATAATGTGTTTCCCACGATTTTGATGACGGAGACAGTAGCCGATAATAGCTGTATTATTACTTTCTGTACCACCAGAAGTGAAGAAAATGTGTTGGGGTTTGTCCCAAGTAAATTTGCTAACTCTTGACGCGCTTCACGCAATAATTTACCCGCTTGACGCCCATGGCCGTGAATACTAGAAGGATTGCCATATGTTTCTTGCATGACTTGAGTCATTGCTGAGATAGCTGCTGAAGACATGGGAGTCGTTGCAGCATTATCCAAATAAATCAAAAACTCACCTAATTTCTATTTAAATAGTGGACTAACTGGTTTTCTTTCGTGAATACGAACCATAGCATCACCAATCAATTCGCTAGCAGTGATGTATTGTACGTTTTTAGGTTTTTTACTTTCTGTCAATACAGAATCTGTAACCAAGATTTCCTTGATATTTGTTGCATCCAACAACTCTGCAGCCCCGTTAACGAATAGTCCATGACTTGAAACTGCATAGATTTCAGTTGCTCCGTCGCGCTCTAAGATTTTAGCGGCTTCAGAGAAGGTACGACCAGTGTTAAGAATGTCATCAATCAAGATTGCCTTTTTACCTTCGACATCTCCGATGATGTAACCTTGACTGCGTTCAGAATCATCTTGTGCATAATCAATGATGGCAATTGGAGCATCAAGATATTCAGCAAGACTACGAGCACGTTTTACACCAGAGTTTTTAGGACTAACAACAACCACATCGGAACCAGTCAAACCTTTATCGCAGTAATGTTTGCAAAAAGTGGGATAGTATAGAGGTTATCTACAGGAATGTCAAAGAATCCTTGAACCTGAACGGCATGGAGGTCAAGAGTCAATACACGACTAACTCCTGCTTTCACCAACATATTTGCAACCAGTTTTGCAGTAAGTGGTTCGCGCGAAGAAGCGATACGGTCTTGGCGAGCGTAGCCGAAGTATGGAAGTACAACGTTAATGGTATTAGCACTAGCACGAACACAAGCATCAACCATAATCAAGAGTTCCATCAAGTGGTTATTTACTGGATAACTAGTTGATTGGATGATATAAACATCATATCCACGAACACTTTCTTCGATGTTAACTTGGATTTCACCATCTGAAAATTGGCGTGAAGATACTTTTCCAAGTGGAACACCTGCAGCATCTGCGATTCTTTGAGCAATTTCCTGGTTGGAAGATAGTGCGAAAAGTTTCATGTTTTTTGTATCTGACATCGATAAACCGTCCTCTTTAAACTAAGTGAATCGCTGTAGTAAAACACTTTTAGTGATAAATGCTCTCTACAACAGATTCTATTATTTTTTTCATCCCTTTTATTTTATCAAAAAAAGAAGATTATTTCAGTATTTTTTTCATATTTTTCTATAAAAACGAACCAATTTCGAAGGAGCTTTTTTTGTAATGGATTTCATTGACTTGTAAAAAAATTCTTGGAAATCAAGGCTACCTTGCTTACCATCTTCTACTTCTAATTCAAGCTCATAGTCAACAATATCAAAGTATTCGCTTTGATCAAGAGCCATGAGTCCGATAGGAGTTTCCTTTTCGTAACGAACAGTAGTTAGGCAACCTAAAACTACCCAGCCACTGGTTGAAAGTCCACGGCTAGTCAATTCGTCAGAAATCATTCCTTGTGGAAGTTTACATTCTTTAAGACAATGGTTTGCTTCCTCAAGGCTTAGATCTTGATTGTACTCCATATTTCCAACTTTTTGTGGAATTTTTATGGTCAATTCAGCGCTATTTTCAAAAGTACGAATGCGCATAGCAATTTTATGCTTACGAAGGTAAAAATCAGGCGTGTCTAGGTAGTAATTTTTTTGTGTAATAGGTGTGACTTCTAAAAATTGAGCTTGCAATCGGTTATATTCTTCTTCACTAAGAAGTGTTTTCATTTCAATTTCTAAATGTTTCATTTTTTTTACTTTTTCCTTATCTTTGAAAGCGATTGTATGGTATAATAAGCATTGTATTTATTGTATAAGATTTTTCCTCGAAAATCAAAAACTAGATAAATCGAAGTTTATAGAGGATTGGATAAAAAAGATATATGATTACAGAATGGGAAGAATTTTTAGATCCTTACATTCAGGCTGTCGGAGAGCTGAAGATAAAACTCCGAGGTATTCGAAAACAATACCGCAAACAAAATAAACATTCTCCAATTGAGTTTGTAACTGGTCGAGTCAAACCGATTGAAAGTATTAAAGAAAAAATGGCTCGTCGAGGAATTGGGTATGATACGCTGGAACAGGACTTGCAAGATATTGCAGGTTTACGTGTCATGGTTCAATTTGTAGATGACGTGAGCGAAGTTGTTGCTATTCTTCGTAAGAGGCAAGACATGAGAGTTGTCCAAGAACGTGACTACATCACTCATCGAAAGGCTTCAGGCTATCGTTCTTACCATTTGATTATTGAGTATACTGTTGACACAATCAATGGGGCAAGAACGATTTTAGTGGAGATTCAGATTCGTACCTTGGCGATGAATTTCTGGGCTACAATCGAGCATTCGCTTAATTATAAATATCAAGGAGATTTTCCAGAAGAAATTAAGAAACGTTTGGAAATTACAGCAAGGATATCCCACCAATTGGATGAAGAAATGAGCAAAATTCGTGATGATATCCAAGAAGCACAGGCACTCTTTGATCCACTGCATAGAAAGTTAAATGACGGGGTAGGTAATAGTGACGATACCGATGAAGAATACAGGTAAACGAATTGATCTAATTGCTAACCGCAAACCTCAAAGTCAAAGAGTCTTATACGAATTAAGAGATCGACTTAAGAAAAATAACTTTATATTAAACGACAAAAATCCAGATATTGTAATTTCAATTGGTGGAGATGGTATGCTCTTGTCTGCCTTTCACAAGTATGAAGACCAGCTGGATAAGGTTCGATTTGTGGGAGTTCACACAGGTCATTTAGGCTTTTATACGGACTATCGTGATTTCGAACTGGATCAATTGGTTACTAATTTACAGTTGGATACTGGAGCTCGAGTATCATATCCGATTTTAAATGTAAAGATTTTTCTGGAAATGGTGAAGTGAAGATTTTCCGTGCCTTGAACGAAGCTAGTATTCGTAGAACTGATCGAACCATGGTAGTAGATGTTGTTATCAATCATGTACCGTTTGAACGCTTCCGAGGGGATGGTTTGACCATCTCAACTCCGACTGGAAGTACAGCCTATAATAAATCTCTTGGTGGTGCTGTTTTACATCCTACCATTGAGGCCCTTCAATTGACAGAAATTGCGAGTCTCAATAATCGTGTCTTCAGAACTTTAGGTTCTTCTATCATTGTGCCTAAAAAGGATAAGATAGAATTGATACCAACTCGTAATGACTATCATACGATCTCGGTTGATAATAGTATTTATTCTTATCGTAATATTGAAAGAATAGAATACCAAATAGATCATCACAAGATCCACTTTGTCGCGACTCCAAGACATACCAGTTTTTGGAATCGTGTCAAGGATGCCTTTATTGGTGAGGTGGATGAATGAGATTTGAGTTCATTGCTGACGAACACGTCAAGGTAAAGACCTTTTTGAAAAAGCATGAAGTTTCTAAAGGTTTGCTTGCCAAAATCAAGTTTCGAGGCGGAGATATTCGCGTGAACGGTCATCCACAAAATGCAACCTATCTCTTGGATATAGGAGATGTGGTTGTTATCGATATTCCTGCCGAAGAAGGTTTCAAGACACTGGAATCGATAGACTATCCACTGGATATTCTGTTTGAGGATGATCATTTCTTAATTCTAAACAAACCCTTTGGTGTGGCCTCGATTCCAAGTGTCAATCATTCCAATACCATCGCTAACTTTATCAAGGGCTACTATGTGAGACAGAACTATGAAATCAACAAGTCCACATTGTAACCAGGCTAGATCGAGACACCTCGGGTCTCATGCTATTTGCTAAGCATGGTTATGCTCATGCTAGACTAGACAAACAGTTGCAGAAAAAAGCTATTGAAAAGCGTTATTTTGCTCTAGTTAAAGGGGATGGATTTCTGGAGCCTCAAGGTGAGATTATTGCACCGATTGCACGTGACGAAGATTCTATCATCACTAGACGAGTGGCAAAAGGTGGTAAGTACGCCCATACATCCTATCGTATAGTGAAGTCTTATGGCAATATCCATCTAGTTGATATTCGACTGCATACAGGAAGGACACACCAGATTCGTGTCCATTTCTCCCATATCGGTTTCCCTTTGCTTGGCGATGACCTATATGGTGGTAGTCTTGAACATGGCATAGAGCGTCAAGCTCTGCATTGTCATTACTTATCGTTTTATCATCCTTTTCTTGAAGAGCAGTTGGAGATGGAAAGCCCACTGCCGGATGATTTCAACACTCTTATTACTCAGTTATCAAATAATAATTTATCTTAAAAGGAGTAAAACTCATGGAAGTTTTTGAAAGTTTAAAAGCCAACCTAGTTGGTAAAAATGCACGTATTGTCTTGCCTGAAGGTGAAGAACCACGTATTCTTCAAGCAACAAAACGCATCGTAAAAGAAACAGAAGTTATCCCTGTCCTGCTAGGAAATCCTGATAAAATTAAAATCTATCTTGAAATCGAAGGAATCATGGATGGTTATGAAGTAATCGATCCTGCACATTATCCTCAATTTGAAGACATGGTAGCATCACTTGTAGAACGTCGTAAAGGAAAAATGACTGAAGAAGAAGCTCGTGAAATCTTGGTTAAAGACGTGAACTATTTTGGTGTTATGTTGGTATACATGGGCTTGGTAGATGGAATGGTTTCAGGAGCTATTCACTCTACTGCGGCAACTGTTCGCCCAGCCCTTCAAATCATTAAAACACGTCCAAATGTTAGTCGTACTTCAGGTGCCTTCCTTATGGTTCGTGGCACTGAGCGTTACCTATTTGGTGACTGTGCCATCAATATCAATCCTGATGCTGAAGCTTTGGCAGAAATCGCGATTAACTCTGCTATCACAGCTAAGATGTTTGGTATCGAACCAAATTGCGATGCTAAGCTATTCAACTAAAGGTTCTGGTTTTGGTGAAAGCGTAGATAAAGTTGTTGAAGCAACTAAGATTGCTCATGATCTTCGTCCTGACCTTGAAATTGATGGGGAATTGCAATTTGATGCTGCCTTCGTTCCAGAAACAGCTGCTCTTAAGGCACCAGGAAGCAAGGTTGCTGGACAAGCAAACGTCTTTATCTTCCCAGGTATTGAAGCAGGGAATATTGGTTACAAGATGGCAGAACGTCTCGGTGGATTTGCAGCGGTTGGTCCAGTATTGCAAGGTTTGAACAAACCAGTTAATGACCTTTCTCGTGGATGTAATTCAGACGACGTCTTCAAACTTACTCTTATCACAGCAGCCCAAGCTGTACACCAATAAAATACAAACTAGAGGCTGGGACAAAAGTCCTAGCCTCTCAATTGTCTTTTGATTGTCGAGCAAGACGCAGTGGTTGAGTGGGCTCTACTACGCTGATTTCATCAGCTTTTACAGCCCTACTCAACTGTGTGGAGGTGGGACGACGAAATCGAATTCTAACGAATTACCGATTTCTGTCCTACTCTCTTTTCAAGTAGGAAGTAATTGATGAAGCCTTTTATTTTTGACTAGATTTTGTTTGGGGCAACAAATTCAAAAAACAACCTCGTCCATTGTCTGCTGACAGTGGACTTTAAAACGCTCTTTTCCAGTCCTTGAATAACTTTTTGAAGATTATCAATAACAGCTTCCAATGTTTGGAACGCCTTATTTTTAAAACCTTGTTTTCGAATTTCTTTCCAGACTTTTTCAATAGGGTTCATTTCTGGTGTATAAGGTGGGATTAGACTAGGTTGCTTTTTTCAGTTCCTTTCTCGTTTATAGGTGAGAAAACAAAATAATTATAAATTACTATGTAGTAAAAATGACTGTTAAGGAATTATTCTAGCTTCAGAATCTTATAAAAACGAGAATCTTTTTTCAGTCAATGACTTAGAAGAGTATAAAACTATTTAGTTTATATCAAATCTAGGATTAGAATTGCCTGACAACATATAGTTTAGGACGATATGAAAATTAGGATAGCTCTATTCTGAAATATTTTGACTATACTGAGCTTTTCGTTGAATTTCAAACCTAAAGGTGATACAATGTATTTACAAATCATCTTTACAAAGAGGTATTGATCATGGCAAATACTCAACCTGTTAATTTTAGAGCAGATTCGACTTTTTACCAACAAACAAAAGAAATCTTAGCTGATGAAAATTTAACTCTATCAGATATTTTTAATGCTGCACTTCGTAAAATTGCGACAGGTGCAGTTGATCCTAAAGAATTCGTATTTAGTGATTCACAAGAGACCCAATATCAGGTTGCTTTTGAAGACTTGAAAAAGGAAATCTTGATGGGACATCAAGAAATTGAGCAAGGTAAGCTAACATCTTTAGCAGATGTAAGAAAGGAATTTGGACTTGAGTAATCATAAACGTTACCATGTTTCTCTTACGGATCAAGCTAAGAAAGACTTGAAAGAAATACATGATTATATTGTACTAAATTTTTACAGCCAACAATCTGCTGATAGTAAACTAGACCTTATTTTAACGGCACTAGAAACTCTAGAAACCTTTCCAGAAGTATGTCCTTTGGTGTCGAGTCGGGGTTACGGTGAATTAACAGATGACGGAAAACGTTACCGATATATGCCTATTGAAAATTACTTAGCTTTTTATTATATAGATAAATATGAGGTTTATGTCTCAAGAATTTTAAATTTCAAGCAGAATTGGGCTAAGATATTCAATAAGTAGCGTGAAAATTTTTTTGAATCATTCAGTCCCACTCTTTGCCTCCTAGAAAGGTAGTTTTTTAAATTGAAATACAAATTTTTACTCTTCGATCTAGACCACACCTTACTCGATTTTGATGCTGCAGAGGACATTGCCTTATCGCAACTCCTAAAAGAAGAAGGAGTAGAGGATATCCAAGCATACAAGGATTATTATGTACCTATGAATAAGTCACTTTGGAAGGATTTGGAACAGAAAAAAATTTCAAAAAAAGAATTGGTCAATACTCGTTTGCAAAGTTGTTTGCTCACTTTGGCATTGAAAAAGATGGTGGCTACTTAGCGGAGCGCTATCAGTTTTTCCTATCTAAACAAGGTCAGACTTTCCCTGGTGTCGAAGATTTATTAAAAAATTTGATAAATCAGGGCTATGAGCTCTATGCTGCGACAAATGGAATTACCTATATTCAGACCGGTCGTCTAGAACAATCAGGTATTACACCATATTTCAAGGAAATTTTCATATCAGAACAGCTCCATACCCAAAAAACAGATGCTGAGTTCTATGAGAAAATCGGAGCTCGTATCCCTAACTTTGATAAAAAATATGCCCTTATGATCGGTGATTCTTTATCAGCTGATATTCAGGGCGGGCAAAATGCTGGAATTGATACTGTCTGGTACAACCCTCATCATCTGGAAAATAAGACCCAAGCAAATCCGACTTATGAAGTTGACTCTTATCAGGCTTTGCTTGATTGCTTGGAGCTATTTTAAAATTGGAATATCTAAAGGATACTGAAAAACTTGAGGACATGGAGTTCAGGGATTTCCGGGGATAACTTGAAAGCGTTTTATTTCTTTGATATAATATATCATACAAGGATATAATTACAAGTTAAACGACTTAAATTGGTAGCAACAAAACTAATATAGGAGTAAATGAGTATGATATTGAAAAGAAATAAAAGAGCCAGAAACTTCATATTGATGATTATAAGTGCTTGTTTCTGTCTTATTTGTCTAAGTGCCTGTCAGTCAAATAAGTTAAATTCAGTAGATGATTATAAAATGGCTATCTGGGATAGCGATAAAATAGCTGTATTTGATGATTATGATTTAAACGTGCTCAAGGGTAATATTGCTAGAAAAGAAAAATACATCTATTGGGCAGAAAGTTTTTCAGAAGCAGGATCCTATTCAACTGCAAAAACAAAAGATACGCCAGCTCTAAAAAGATATGTATCTAGAATTAATAAGGAAAATTTAAGTGAAGCATTTAAATTAGCAGAAGGAAATGATGCCTATGCTTCCATAACAGATGGGGATTATTTATATGCAACAGCTGTCTTTACAGATAGAATTGAGTTTTATAAATATGATAATAATTTAGAGGTTGTCACTAATGTTACCATGAAAAATGATGGTCAACTAAATGCCAGTCAACAGTTTGTCATTGTAGATGATTATTTATACTTACTTGTAAGCACATTGGATTTATCAACTCAAGTTCCTAATGCCGAAATTTGGAAAATGGATAAAGAATTCAACATCGTCGAAAAATATAATCTAGACGAAACATCAGCATATATGAGAATGGTTAATATAGATGATGTCTTGTATATTGTGGAAGCACTTAGTGGGCGTAATTCTGATGGGGAATATAAGTCAGGAAATAAATTATTGGTTTTTGATTTAAAGAGTCAAAACAAGAATTATATCGATATTCCTGATAAGTATCCAACTAACATTCACTATGATGCTAAAAATAATCAATTGATTATAGAGAATGAGGGATTGTATAATAGCGAATTTTTCCTTTACTACTGTCAATCTAGATAATTTAGAAAAAAAGATATTATTCATCTGGAAGGCTTTAGTACAGAGCAGTATACTGCACCTTATTTTACATTTAAAGACAACATTTATTATTTTTTATTCAATGATTCTCTGGTAAAATATGATATTGTTGATAAAAAGCAAACAGTTATCAATCTAGAAAATTATAAGATAAAAAATGCACATTATATGATTGTTAGATAGTTCTTTATTGAGTGAGTTTAAAAAATTAAATTTAATCTTTAAGATGTGCTTAGGTATAGTTCTAGCAATCTCCCCTTGGCTTGAGCTAAGGGGAGATTTAATCTAGTTTGTTATCAGTATAGATTTACAAGGTGTTTGAAAAGTCTTGCAAGGAAATAAAATGATAGTTATTGGTAATGATTAGTTATCTTTCTGATTATTCTGAATAAACGCTCTTTGGTTTAAATTCTTTGCATAACTTTACAAAATATTTAGAACTGTTTAAAAGTAGATAGGAGTCCTGAAATTATGGGAACATGGAATGCATCGATTTTTGGAAATGATACTTCCTTAGATATTAAAGAAGAATTTTTTGAAAGATACAATCGAGGTGAAGATGCAAATACAATCAAAAATGACTTGGCATCGGATTTATACGATGACGATATGTATAATATCCTGTTCGCCTTAGCACACTGTTTATGGGAAGTTGGGCAATTAGATGATGAATTCTTATTTGAAATCAAAAAGATCATTATCAACAAAGAGGATTTAGAACTGGCCCAAGAATTAGTTGCAGATAGTGTATTTTTAACACAGAGGAGTGCACATCTAGATAAGTTTTTAGAAAAGATAAGTGTCAAAAAAGAAAAGCCCAAAAAGAGAATTGCTCCGCCTGTTCCTGTAGAAAGCAAATATAGGAACGGTGCTGTAATGTTGTTTCAGTATGAAGATGGTATGTATGGTGTATTAATAGCAGTAGATGGAGCTTTCTTTGATAAGGAAACCTATTATGCTTATCTGCAGACTGATATTAAAATGACCAGAAAGCCCACCATGGAAGATGTACGATCAGCACGGATTCTTGATCCGAGTTTTCATAGTGTAGAATTCAATTCATTTCGTGACCCTAAGTATTACTACTCTTTTGTAAATTGTATTTCAGGTTATTTAAAAAGTACAGCAACTAAAAGATTTGAAAAATACAATGATAGTGTTTTTGAAATTATAGGCTATCTTTCAGATTGGGGGAGTTGCTGTAGCGCTGCTTCTGGAGGATTTGATTACTATAAACTAAAATCAAGTGATGAGTTTAAGATAAGCGTTGCAAAGGAATTGAATAAAAGATATCATGAAAATCTTAATACTCGAACTGAAATGAATATTGATGACATCGACAAAGAATTTATTCTTTCTAATATGAGAAAAGGTGTTGAATAGAGGCTTTTTAGTATAGGTTCATTATAAAACTTCTCGGGATGTTTATAGATACTGTAAAAAGTGGTTTCCATAGCCACTTTTTGCTATAATAGAGGCAGTAAACGAAGGAGTAGTAAATGATGTCTAGGCCACCTCTTTCTCTTTATGAACCATTGTATTTACTAAAGGAAGTTGATCAAAATATCTGGATAGTAGATGGTGATTTGATACAAATGGATATGAAGGTCTTCAAACTTCCTTTTCAGACACGTATGACGGTGATTAAGTTAAATGATGACAAACTTTGGATTCATTCTCCTATTGCTCCAAATGAGAAACTTTTTACTGAACTGAACGCTTTGGGCAAAGTGGCTTACCTGATTTCACCAAATAAGATTCACTACGCCTATATTGCAGATTGGAAACAAAGATATCCTTATGCGCAAGCATGGTCTAGTCCAGGAGTAGAAGAGAGAGCGAAAAGTCAGAAAGTCAAGGTTGTATTTGATGCTCCCTTAACAGATAAGGCTCCTGACTTATGGTCTGATGAGATTGAACAACTCATTTTTAAGGGAAGTTCAGTCATTGAAGAGGTGGTATTTTTTCATAAATCAACTAAAACACTGATTGTGACAGACCTCATAGAGAATTTTGAACCGGAAAAGATAGCTAGTCCAATCCGCAGAAGATTTTATCGTTTAGCTCGTGTAACATCCCCTGATGGACAAACTCCTATCGATTATCGGATGACTTTCATAGGAAGACAAAGGGAAGCAAAAACTTTCTTTTCCCGTATGTTAAACTGGAAACCTGATAAGATTATACTTGCACATGGTTTATGCTTTTTTAAAAATGGTACGGATGAATTAAGACGTGCTTTTCGATGGATACGGTAAAGGAGAGAAATCAATGGAACACTCATCTTGGCATGCTTTGGTTAAAGAGCAATTACCGAAAGGTTATTTTACTCAAATCAATCACTTTATGGAGCAGGTTTATGCTTATGGAACTGTATACCCGCCCAAGGAAAAGGTTTTTCAGGCACTTTTGACCACACCTCTAGAAGAGGTTAAGGTGGTCATCCTTGGTCAGGATCCTTATCACGGACCAGGTCAGGCTCAAGGTTTGAGTTTTTCAGTTCCAGATAGTATTCCAGCACCTCCTTCTTTACAAAATATCTTAAAGAACTTGCGGATGATATTGGAGTTAAGGAATCCCATGATTTGACTTCTTGGGCTGAGCAGGGGGTCTTGCTACTAAATGCTTGTCTGACAGTTCCTGCTGGTCAGGCCAATGGTCATGCTGGTCAAATATGGGAGCCTTTCACGGATGCTGTGATTAAGGTCGTCAATAATCTAGATAGACCAGTAGTATTTGTTCTATGGGGTGCTTATGCACGCAAGAAGAAGGCATTGGTAACTAATCCCCAACATTTGATTATCGAATCAGCCCATCCAAGTCCTTTATCGGTTTACAGAGGATTTTGGGGTTCTAAGCCTTTTTCCAAGGCCAATGCATTCTTAAAAAAAACAGGACAAGAGCCAATTGATTGGCTTAGATAAGGAGAGAATATGCCTCAGTTAGCGACAATTTGCTACATTGATAATGGAAAAGAACTGCTCATGCTTCATCGCAATAAAAAGCCTAATGATGTCCATGAAGGAAAATGGATCGGTGTAGGTGGAAAGTTAGAGCGTGGAGAAACTCCACAAGAATGTGCTACCCGCGAAATTTTAGAAGAAACAGGATTGAAGGCTAAGCCAGTTCTCAAAGGTGTAATCACCTTTCCTGAGTTCACACCAGACTTAGACTGGTACACCTATGTATTTAAAGTAACTGAGTTCGAAGGTGAGTTGATTGACTGTAATGAAGGGACTTTAGAATGGGTTCCTTATGATGAGGTTTTAAGCAAACCAACCTGGGAAGGAGACCACACCTTCGTAGAGTGGCTTTTAGAAGATAAACCATTCTTTTCAGCAAAGTTTGTTTATGATGGTGATAAATTAATGGAAACCCAAGTGGATTTCTACGAATAAAGGAGAAAGCAGATGTTACTAATTAAAAATGGTCGAGTAATGGATCCTAAGTCTGGTTTGGATCAAGTGTGTGATGTCTTGGTTGAAGACGGTAAAATTGTCAAAATTGCACCACAAATTAGTGAAAAAGATGCAGAGATCATTGATGCAACTGGTCTTGTAGTTGCACCCGGTTTGGTGGATATCCATGTTCATTTCCGTGAACCAGGTCAAACTCATAAAGAAGACATCCACACGGGGGCACTCGCTGCCGCTGCAGGTGGATTCACAACTGTTGTGATGATGGCTAATACTAATCCAACGATCTCTGACGTAGAAACCTTACAAGAAGTTCTTCAATCTGCGGCAAAGGAAAAAATTAATGTTAAGTCTGTAGCAACGATTACCAAGAACTTTAATGGTCAAGACTTGACTGACTTTAAGGCGCTTTTAGAAGCTGGAGCCGTTGGTTTTTCAGATGATGGTATTCCGCTTGAAAGCAGTAAAGTGGTCAAGGAAGCTATGGAAGAGGCTAAAAAACTCAACACTTTTATCAGTCTGCACGAAGAAGATCCTGGACTGAATGGTACGCTAGGTTTTAATGAAAATATTGCTAAAGAACATTTCCATATTTGTGGTGCTACAGGGGTTGCAGAGTATGCAATGATTGCACGTGATGTCATGATCGCCTATGCAACAAAAGCCCATGTTCATATCCAACACTTGTCCAAGGAAGAAAGTGTCAAGGTAGTGGAATTCGCTCAAGGTTTGGGAGCAAACGTAACTGCAGAAGTAGCACCCCAACATTTCTCTAAGACTGAAGCGCTTCTCTTGACTAAGGGAAGCAATGCAAAAATGAACCCACCTTTACGCTTGGAGTCTGACCGCCGTGCAGTTATCGAAGGACTCAAGTCAGGTGTCATTTCTGTCATTGCTACTGACCATGCGCCTCACCATACTGATGAAAAGAACGTCGAGGATATCACCAAAGCTCCTTCAGGTATGACAGGACTAGAAACTTCATTGTCACTTGGTTTAACTTACTTGGTCGAAGCTGGTGAGCTAAGCTTGATGGAGTTGTTAGAAAAAATGACAGTAAATCCAGCAAAATTGTATCATTTTGAAGCAGGTTATTTGGCTGAAAATGGTCCAGCTGATATTACCATTTCGATGATAAAGCTGACCGAATTGTAGACACACATTTTGCTTCTAAAGCAGCTAATTCACCATTTATCGGTGAAACTTTAAAAGGGCAGGTAAAATATACTATCTGTAAGGGGCAAATCGTTTATCAAGCAGATTAGGAGCTTGTGGATGAATTATTTTCGTAAATTTAGAGATCGAAAACGGAATGCCTGCCATGGAGTATACTGTCCAGCTGCTAACCGTGCTAAAATTCAATATAAAACCAAGGAAAAAGCCGATCACGCCGTAGACTATGATAATGGTGGCTTGGTTAGGAGTTATTACTGCAACGCTTGTAATTGTTGGCACACGACATCAAAAGTTAGTAACCCACCATTAAGCTTGAAAAAATACGGCCTAAAGCTTTTTGGCTTTGATGAAAAGGAGTAGAAAGAGCAGGTATGCATCCAACAGAAACTATTAAAGACAAAATTATCTTATTTTTAAAAATTTTCTTTCCTATTTTAATTTATCAATTTGCCAATTATTCGGCTTCCTTTGTCGATACGACCATGACTGGACAGTATAATACGATTGATTTGGCTGGAGTATCCATGGCGACTAGTTTGTGGAATCCCTTTTTTACCTTTTTAACGGGGATTGTTTCAGCCCTAGTTCCTATCGTTGGCCATCATTTAGGAAGAGGAAAGAAAGATGAAGTGACTTCTGATTTTTATCAATTTCTTTATATTTCACTTGCTTTATCCATTTTTCTTTTTGTTTTAGTCTTTATCGCTGCTCCGATGGTTCTAAGTAATATGGGGTTGGAATCAGCAGTGGCAGATATAGCAATTCGTTATCTCTGGTTTTTGTCAATTGGTATTATTCCACTTTTACTCTTTAGTGTCATTCGTTCATTACTGGATGCACTGGGGTTGACCAAGCTATCCATGTATCTGATGCTTCTTTTGCTACCTCTAAATAGCGGTTTTAACTACTTATTGATTTACGGTGTCTTTGGTTTTCCTGAGTTCGGAGGAGCCGGAGCAGGTCTTGGTACATCTTTGGCTTATTGGGCTTTATTGCTAATTTCTATATTCGTTCTTCTTAAACAAGAAAAACTAAAAGAACTACATTTAGAGAAGCGTTCACCTTTAGACAGGAATAAAATAAAAGAAGCGATAAAACTGGGGTTGCCTATTGGTGGAACTGTATTTGCAGAGGTTGCTATTTTTTCAGCAGTGGGATTGATTATGGCAAAGTTTTCATCTTTGATAATAGCGAGTCATCAATCTGCCATGAACTTTTCATCTCTCATGTACGCCTTTCCTATGAGCGTTTCAACCGCGATGACTATCGTTGTTTCTTACGAAGTCGGTGCTAAACGTCTAGAAGATGCTAAGAAATATATAAAAATCGGACGTCTATCCGCTATGGTATTTGCTATTTTAACACTTTCTTTTTTATATATTTTTAGAGAAAATGTTGCTAGCCTTTATGGCCATGACTCGGAGTTCATCCAATTAACTGCTAGCTTTATGACTTATAGCTTGTTTTTCCAATTAGCTGATACATTTGCAGCACCATTACAAGGTATATTACGTGGTTACAAAGACACAGTCGTCCCTTTCTATCTGGGACTATTGGGATACTGGGGAGTTGCTATACCTCTGGGCTTGCTCCTAGATTACTCAACTGATCTAGATGCCTATTCCTACTGGGTAGGTCTAATTGTAAGTTTAGTCGTCAGCGGGCTACTATATCAGTGGCGTTTACAAGTTATTATGAAAAGATTCAAATAATTTGTTGAAAATCAATGAAAAAACAACTTGTGAAATTTGTATTTTATATAAAGAAAAGTCTTGATTTTATTGACTTTTCTTTTTTTATATTGTGAAAAAATACAGGCATATTTTTTGACACTAGTTAAGCTATAAAGTAAAATAGAACTATAAGAAATTAAACTTAGAAAGGCAAGATTATGTCAACTTTAGATAAAAATCTTTTGCTTGAGATGTTCCGTAAGATGGAAGAAATTCGTCGTATGGACTTAAAAATTGCTCAATTAGTAAAAAAAGGTAAAGTGCCCGGTATGACGCACTTTTCTGTTGGTGAAGAAGCTGCCAACGTTGGGGCTATGTTAGCTCTAAACGAAGATGACCTCATCACCTCGAACCACCGTGGTCACGGACAAGCCATTGCTAAAGGAATTGACCTTAATGGTATGATGGCTGAAATCCTTGGTAAGTATACTGGAACTTGTAAAGGTAAAGGTGGATCAATGCACATCGCCGACCTTGATGCAGGTAACCTTGGTGCCAACGGTATTGTTGGTGGTGGTATGGGTATTGCAGTAGGTGCAGCCCTTACTCAACAAATGAAAAACACTGGCAAGATTGTTGTCTGCTTCTTTGGTGATGGAGCAACGAATGAAGGTGTCTTCCACGAAGCTGTTAATATGGCTTCAATTTGGAATCTACCAGTTATTTTCTACTGTATCAATAACGGTTATGGAATCTCTGCTGATATTAAGAAAATGACAAATGTCAAGCATATCCATGAGCGTAGTGCTGCTTACGGTATTCCTGGAATGTTTATCGAAGACGGTAACAATGTTATCGATGTCTACGAAGAATTTAAGAAAGCAGTTGACCATGTTCGTTCTGGTAAAGGTCCTGTCTTGATCGAAAGTGTAACTTACCGTTGGCTTGGTCACTCATCATCAGACCCTGGTAAATATCGTACACGTGAAGAAGTCGATGAGTGGAAAGAAAAAGATCCAATCGAAAACCTTCGCAAGTACCTTGTAGCAAATAATATTGCTAGTGCAAAAGAACTAGAAGAAATTCAAGCGCAAGTTAAGGAAGCAGTGGAAGCATCTGTTAAGTTTGCAGAAGAAAGTCCATTCCCTCCACTAGAATCAGCTTTTGAAGATATTTACGCAGACTAAGGAGAAGTAGAGAAATATGGAAACAAAATTAATGTCTTTCCGCGATACCATTATCCTTGCAATGTCTGAGGAAATGCGTCGCGACGAAAATGTACTCTTGATGGGTGAAGATGTAGGTGTCTTTGGTGGAGACTTTGGTACATCTGTAGGTATGCTTGAAGAATTTGGACCAGAACGTGTTCGTGACTGTCCGATTTCCGAAGCAGCTATTTCTGGAGCAGCTGCTGGTGCTGCTATGACTGGACTTCGCCCAATCGTTGACATGACCTTCATGGACTTTTCTGTTATTGCCATGGATAATATCGTCAACCAAGCAGCTAAACTCGTTACATGTTCGGTGGTAAAGGTCAAGTACCAATTACAATCCGCTGTGCTGCTGGTAACGGAGTAGGTTCTGCAGCGCAACACTCACAATCATTGGAATCATGGTTCACTCACATCCCTGGATTAAAAGTTGTTGCTCCAGGTACACCAGCTGATATGAAGGGACTTCTTAAGTCTTCAATCCGAGACAACAATCCTGTTATCATTCTTGAATACAAATCAGAATTTAACCAAAAAGGTGAAGTTCCTGTTGATCCAGACTATACTATCCCACTTGGTGTCGGAGAAATCAAACGCGAAGGAACTGATGTAACTGTGGTGACTTACGGTAAAATGCTTCGTCGTGTCATGCAAGCAGCTGAAGAATTGGTTGAAGAAGGCATCTCAGTAGAAGTAGTAGACCCACGTACTTTGGTTCCACTTGATAAAGACATCATCATTAATTCAGTTAAGAAGACTGGAAAAGTCGTTCTTGTCAATGATGCTCATAAAACAAGTGGATTTATCGGTGAAATTTCAGCTATTATCTCAGAATCAGAAGCATTCGATTATTTAGATGCACCTATTCGCCGTTGTGCAGGGGAAGATGTACCGATGCCTTACGCACAAAATCTTGAAAATGCTATGATTCCAACAGTTGAAAGCATCAAAGATGCTATCCGTAAAACTCACAACAAACAATAATACATAAAATAAATTATGTAAATAATCAATCAGACGAGAAGCTTTGTATCTATAGATGCAAAGTTCTCTACGTCCTTGATATCTTATAATAGAATAGGAGAGGTCATGGCTGATGATAAGCTAAGAGCGACTCCTGCAGCTAGAAAATTAGCGGATGATTTAGGAATTAATCTCTACGATATTTCTGGCTCAGGCGCAAACGGTCGTGTCCACAAAGAAGACGTGGAAACATTTAAAGACACTAATGTGGTTCGCATTTCACCACTTGCAAACGAATTGCCCTTGAACATAACATTGCATGGCAGGAAATCCAAGGAACTGGTCATCGTGGTAAGATTATGAAGAAGGATGTTTTAGCATTCCTTCCTGAAAATATCGAGAACGATACTATCAAGTCACCTGCTCAAATCGAGAAAGTGGAAGAAGTTCCAGATAACGTAACTCCTTATGGGGAAATCGAGCGTATTCCAATGACACCAATGCGTAAGGTTATTGCACAACGTATGGTTGAGTCATACTTGACTGCACCAACCTTCACGCTTAACTATGATGTCGATATGTCTGAAATGCTTGCCCTTCGTAAGAAAGTCCTTGATCCAATCATGGAAGCAACTGGCAAGAAAATTACTGTTACAGACTTGCTTTCACTTGCGGTCGTTAAGACTCTTATGAAACACCCATACATCAATGCGTCATTAACTGAAGATGGTAAGACAATTATTACTCACAACTATGTCAACCTAGCGATGGCAGTTGGAATGGATAATGGTTTGATGACGCCAGTTGTTTATAATGCTGAAAAAATGAGCTTGTCTGAGTTGGTAGTTGCCTTCAAAGATGTTATCGGACGTACTTTGGATGGTAAACTAGCTCCTAGCGAATTGCAAAATTCAACCTTCACCATCAGTAACTTGGGAATGTTTGGTGTTCAATCATTCGGTCCAATCATTAACCAACCGAACTCAGCAATCCTTGGGGTTAGCTCGACAATTGAGAAACCTGTTGTAGTTAATGGTGAAATCGTGATTCGTCCAATTATGAGTCTTGGGTTAACAATTGACCACCGTGTCGTAGATGGTATGGCTGGTGCTAAGTTTATGAAAGACTTGAAAGCTTTGATTGAAAACCCAATCTCAATGTTGGTTTAGAGAATTTATTGTTAGAAATATAGATAAAGGAAGTAAGATATGGCCTTAGAAGTAATTATGCCAAAAGCCGGCGTGGATATGACAGAAGGACAAATCGTCCAATGGAATAAAAAAGTCGGAGAATTTGTAAAAGAAGGAGAAATCCTTTTGGAAATCATGACTGACAAAGTCAGCATGGAATTGGAAGCAGAAGAAGACGGTTACTTGATCGCTATCCTCAAAGGTGACGGCGAGACTGTTCCTGTTACCGAAGTTATCGGATATCTTGGTGAAGAAGGGGAAAACATCCCAACAGCTGGAGTAGCTGCACCAGAAGCTAGCCCAGCACCTGCAGCAAGTGCTTCGAACGATGATGGTAAGAGCGATGATGCTTATGATATCGTTGTTATTGGTGGTGGACCTGCTGGTTATGTTTCTGCCATTAAAGCAGCTCAATTAGGTGGTAAGGTTGCTCTTGTTGAGAAATCTGATCTTGGTGGAACTTGTTTGAACCGCGGATGTATCCCAACTAAGACTTACCTTCACAACGCTGAAATTATCGAAAATATCGGTCATGCTGCAAATCGTGGTATCGTGATTGAAAATCCTAACTTCACAGTGGATATGGACAAACTTTTAGAAACTAAATCTAAAGTTGTGAATACTCTTGTTGGTGGTGTTGCAGGACTTCTTCGTAGCTATGGAGTTGATGTTCATAATGGTATCGGTACGATTACGAAAGATAAGAATGTCTTGGTAAACGGTACTGAATTACTTGAAACTAAGAAAATCATCCTTGCTGGTGGTTCTAAAGTAAGTAAGATTAACGTTCCTGGTATGGAATCATCACTTGTTATGACTAGTGACGATATCCTTGAAATGAACGAAGTTCCAGAAAGCCTTGTTATCATTGGTGGTGGGGTTGTTGGTATCGAGCTTGGTCAAGCCTTCATGACATTTGGTTCAAAAGTAACTGTTATTGAAATGATGGACCGCATTGTTCCAGCTATGGATGCGGAAGTATCTAAGAACCTTCGCTTGATTCTTGAACGCAAAGGTATGACTATCTTGACAGGTACAAACTTCAAGAAATCATTGAAGAAGATGGCAAACTCCGTATCAAGGTTGAAGGAAAAGATGATATCATCGCAAATAAAGCTCTTCTTTCAATCGGTCGTGTTCCAGATCTCGAAGGAATTGGTGAAGTTGAGTTCGAGTTAGACCGTGGTCGTATCAAAGTTAACGAGTACATGGAAACTTCTGTTCCTGGTATTTATGCACCAGGTGACATCAATGGTATCAAGATGTTGGCTCACGCAGCCTTCCGTATGGGTGAAGTAGCTGCTGAAAATGCCCTTAAAGGAAATCACCACGTTGCTAAATTGAACTTGACTCCTGCAGCTATTTACACACTTCCAGAAGTAGCAGCGGTTGGTTTGACAGAAGAACAAGCTCGTGAGAAATATGATGTCCAAATCGGTAAATTCAACTTTGCTGCAAACGGACGTGCCATTGCATCAGATGCGGCTCAAGGATTTGTTAAAGTTATTGCAGACAAGAAATATGGTGAAATTCTCGGTGTTCATATCATTGGCCCTGCAGCTGCAGAATTGATCAATGAAGCATCAAGCATCATCGAAATGGAAATTACTGTAGAAGAAATGCTTAAGACAATCCACGGTCACCCAACATACTCTGAAGTTATGTACGAAGCATTTGCTGATGTTCTTGGAATGGCTATCCATTCACCTAAGAAAAAATAAACATCGATAGATTAGACTGGAATTTTTTCCAGTCTCTATCGTATTAGAAGGTATCTTATGAAATACATTATCAATCATTCAAACGAAACTACTTTTAATATTGCTTTAGAAGAGTATGCTTTTAAACATCTCCTTGATGAAGATCAAATCTTTATCCTTTGGATTAACAAGCCGTCTATCATTGTAGGTCGTCACCAAAATACCATCGAGGAAATTAACCGTGATTATGTACGCGAAAACGGAATTGAAGTAGTGCGTCGTATCAGTGGTGGTGGAGCTGTTTACCATGATTTGAACAACCTTAACTATACCATCATTTCAAAAGAAGATGAAACTAAAGCATTTGACTTTAAGAGTTTCTCAACTCCAGTCATCAATACTTTAGCTCAACTTGGTGTTAAAGCTGAATTTACTGGCCGTAACGACTTGGAAATCGACGGTAAGAAATTCTGTGGAAATGCACAAGCCTATATCAATGGCCGTATCATGCACCATGGTTGTCTTCTCTTTGATGTGGATTTGTCAGTCCTAGCTAACGCACTTAAAGTGTCTAAAGATAAGTTTGAATCAAAAGGGGTTAAATCAGTCCGTGCTCGAGTAACTAATATTATCGATGAGTTGCCAGAAAAAATCACTGTTGAAGAATTCCGTGATTTACTCTTGGAATACATGAAAAAAGAATACCCTGAGATGACTGAGTATGTATTCTCAGATGAAGAATTAGCTGAAATCAACCGTATTAAAGATACTAAGTTTGGGACTTGGGACTGGAACTATGGTAAATCACCAGAGTATAACGTCCGTCGTGCAACTAAATTCCCAAGCGGTAAGGTTGAAATTTTTGCTAATGTTATTGAGTCAAAAATTCAAGACATCAAGATTTACGGTGACTTCTTTGGTATCGAAGACGTAGCAGCAGTAGAAGATGTCCTTCGTGGCATTAAATACGAACGTGAAGATGTTCTTAAAGCACTTCAAACTATTAACTTAGGCCGTTACTTCGCAGGGATTACTGCAGAAGAAATTGCCGAGGCTGTTGTTGAATAAAGTAAAAGGTATCCATTCAACATGGATATCTTTTATCTTAAACTTGATATTCAAAAATAATGAGAGTAGAATATAGAGGGAAATCTGAAACAAAAAGGGGATCAAATTCAATGATAAAACTTCCAGTAGAAAATCTTGGTCTATTTGAACAGTTAGATCGTATAGTAGTGGCTTTTTTTAAGAAGCAACAATCTACCAGTCCTTATGATTTGAATATCAGTATTACACAAGAACACCTTGACCAGAAAAAGCAAGAGCTAGAACCATTAGGCTATCAAGCTGTCCAACTACCATTAGGGATGGTTTTAGATAATATCGTTCAGCAACCTTATTATAAAAACTTAATCATTGGTGGACTTGCTCCCGACGAAATTATAGTCAGCAAAGAAGAATTAATGCCTTTGAAAGATATCGTAGATAGTTTTTGTATTATGTATGCTGCAGCGAATAACAGACTGGAAAATAGTAAGGCTTATGAAATAATGAAAGATAAGACGGTTTATTTTATTGGTAAACTATTTACAGATATTCCAAAAGCTGGTGATGACATTGCTTATTTAGGAATTGATCGCATAGCGAGCGATGGTACACCATATGAAGCAGTTAAATGCTTTTTAACGGAAGAGAGTGCAGAGAAGTATAATGGTGAAAAAAGACCTGTCACCCCTGCAAACTTGGCCTATCTAAAATCATTTTTTGGGAAACCAGTTATTATTGAACCGCACCGTAATTATTGGATTGAGTTTTTATAGAGATAATAAAAGAGCGTAAGATTCTATCAAAGATCTACGCTCTTTTTCTAGCGTTAAAGATATTACATAATTTATATTATGTATTTTATAAACTATCCAAGGCATTTTTCTGTTCGTCATTGACGATATGGGTATACAAGTCAGTAACTTGTGTGCTGGCATGTCCTAGCTGATGGCTGACCAAAACCTGTGATTTGGTTGCATCATAGAGGCGGGTTGCAAGAGTATGGCGAAGCTTGTGGGGTGTCACACGGACTTTGAAGTCTTCTGAATACTTAGCCACCATCTTTTCGACACTAGAAGCATCAATCCGGTTCGGAACACCTCGATACAAGGTTAAGAAGAGGGCTGTATCGGTTTTTTCTGTCTTATAACGTTTGTCTCGAATAGCGAGATATTGTTCTAAATAAGGCTTAGCAAAGGCAGCAACATTAACCGAGTCTCGTTTTCCACCTTTCGAGTGACGTCAATCACCATCATCTTAAGATTGAGATCCCGAAGATCCAGGTTAACTGCTTCAGAGAGACGGACACCAGAGGCAAGAAGAAGTGCTATAATGGCTAAATCACGCTCTTTATTTTTATTAAAGGAAGATAAGGCGCGATTTGAAAGTGTTTGAGGGTATTCCTGGTCGATATAGTTCAGGAAACCTTCTGTCTCATCACCTAAAAAGAGCTTTTGCTTGATATTTTCAGCTCGAGCAGCTAAGGTTTCTTTCTTTTTCTTAGTTGCAACCTTCTTCATGACATTACGGTAGAAATAAGGTTCCCCTTGCTCATTTTCAACTTCCTCAGTCAAATACTTATAAAGACTAGAAAGTGCAGAAAGAGTACGGTTAATGGTTGTTTGAGAGACACCATTTTTAGTTGTATTAGCATTAAGCAACGGACGTTCACGCAAGTAAAGAATAAAGGATTCCATGTCTTTCTTGGTCATGTGCTCCAGAACTTCTAAGGGAATATTGGCCATGGTGTCAGCATCTGATATCCCAGATTCTAAAACCCAAGTAAAAAATCGATCGTATTCCTTTAAGTATTCGTACAAGGTCGTAAAACTGTATGGAACGGCCAGTTTCGATTGGTAATATTCTAATACATACCAAGGCATGACTTGTTTAAGTTTATCAATCCGTTCTAATAAGATCTCACGTTTCATGTTCTACTCCAAATTTTTCTATACTAGTAGTATAGCATAGCCAGATATTTTTTTCAAGAAAATTATAGTTTTTCGGAAAGATGTTATAGGGGATATATTGGAATCGATATCTTAAAAAACCCATAAATGACGTAACCAAAAAATTTTTTTAAGCCGATTACACTCAATTATGTACTTTATTTAAGTGAACACTAGAAATTTTTTAAGCCGTTCATCTTCTGTAAAATGTACTTTATTTAAGTGAAAACTAAAAATTTTTCAAATGTACATTTTGGCAATAAAAAAACACTCTAATACCAATTTAATGAAATTTAGAGTGTTTTTATTTATCTATATTTTTTTTAACTGTACAAAGTGTTCTTGCTTTCTTCTGTGGCCTTTGCAAATCGAACATGCCTTTTTATTTCGCTTTCTGTAAGCCATTCTTTCTCTAACTTGAATTTTATAACGATGATCATGGTTTTCCTGACATATCCACCATACAGACATATTACTCAACTCTGTGATTTCAGTTGGACTTGCTATTAGAAGGTTATTTACATAATCCCACTCATTCATTAGACTTTGTTGAGTTGTTGCTAAGTCGTTAAATCCTTTTAAAACTTTTTGATTTCTACAATATGGACAAGAATTATCTCTGTAAAATTTTTCTTTAATGACTTGCTGATATTCTCCAGTACATACAGGGCATTTCCACCATGCGTTATATGTTGAATTTGCCCTTACGGAAGACATTTCTTGTTTATTAAATGTTGACCATTCTTTAATTAACCAAGGATGTGTTGTTTCAAGATCATTATAACCTTTTGCAGTCTTTTTAAAAGAACAATATGGACAACATTGGTCGTTTTCGTGGCGTTCAGAAATTTTTGCTTTAAAACTTCTGTGACATTTTCGACAAATCCAATTGGTTAAAGTATTTGAATTATAAAAGAAGGTATCAATATCACCATTAAGTTCTTTTACCCATTCATTGTTTAAGTACGGTTTAACATAGCTCAGTGTTTCATTTGGTTTAGGAATTTTTTTATTACAGTAAAGACATATAGAGTTAAGTTTATTAGAATTATTGTTGGTAAATACATCTAGAACAGTCCCTAATCTCTCCTGAAATTCTAAATCACAACAATCACAAATCCAATTAAATATTTTATTCTCGGATTCTACCGATTTTGTCACCTCATCAGGTTTTTCTAAATTCTTGCTACTCCAAAGGTCACACAACTCAGGATAAGTATCTGCAATTGTATTATAACCTTTTAATGCTTGCTCGTTATTACAATATGGACAGCTATCTATTACTTCTTTTCTTATTGGAATTGAACAAAGGTATTCACCTTGACAAACAGAACACTTCCACCAATATTTTTTTGTTTCAATGTGGCTCAATGCTAAATGAACAGGCAATCCATTTTTATCGCTCCATTCTTCCTGTAATTTTGGGAAATTATAGAGTATATCATTGTTAAAAACAAGTGTATCCCAATCACAATGATTAGGACAAGTTTGAAAATTCCTATTCTCTAAGTCGGTTCTTGAAATCATTTCATTAGGACTGCAATGAAAATTTACATTGCAACAAGGACATTTCCAATTTATACATTCAGAAGACTTATGCCAGTATTCAGAAATAGATTTATCATTACTTTTATCCCAAAATTTCTCTAAATATGGATGAGTTTCTTGTAAAAGTATTATACCCTTTTTAACATCAATTTATTATCACAATAAGGGCAGCCTTCAAAATGCCTTTTGACAACACTACATTCATATTGACCATGACATTTAAAACACTGCCATCTTACTAAGATATCGGATAAACTATCAATCATATTACTTTTTACAAGAGTTGGAATAAATTGCTTAAAAAGATTTCTATCTGTATGCAATAGGGGGTTGGCTTTCACTTTAATTACGGTATCAAATGTTGCTTTACAGTTATTACAATAGAAACCATCTCTTTTGATTCTTGAAATTAGCCGATCAATAGACAACTTAAAGATATGGTCACATTTGTCGCATTTCCAATTTCTAGGGATTGTAACATTGTCATTTAACTTCAAATCATTAAACTCTACATCGTTTTGCTCCCCTGGAAGATAAATTTTCCGAAGATTAGGGTATGCTTTAGTGTAAGCTACAAAATGTGTATTCTCATTACATCCGACATGAATAAGCTCTTGATTATGTTTATTGGTTAATTTAGAAGTGTTTGCTACATCTTTCCAACTAACATGACAGGTAGGACATTTGAAGTGAAATAACCTCTTTGAAGAAAAAGATAAATTATCAATCTCTTCCTGAATGCTTTCTATATTTTCATAATGAAAGTTTATGTACTTTAGAAAGTTAGGAATCCTTGCAGATATAGAGTTTTCCCCTTTTATAAATACTTCTCCAAGCTCACATACAGGACAGATTTTTGAATGATTTTGGATATTCTTATAAGATTTTGATGCACTTGCTTTCCATTCATAAGAACAGGTAGGACATTTCCGGTTAATGTGTCTTTTTACTGGAAATTAGTATTTTTTTCTACATCTATTTTGATATTCTTGTCAAAGTTCCAATAGTTCAATAAAGCTGGAAAAATCAGTGATTAAGTCTGACATTTTCTCCTCCTAATACTTAGTCTTGTTATCCAGTAAGTCTTTAATTTCCAAAATCTTACTTTTGCTTATTTGCTTTTCAGTACGAGTATGTTTATCAAAAGATATTTTTGAATCTGAGGTGATAATATTTTCACTTAGATACTTCTTAGTTACAAGTTGCTGATCAGATTTTAATAAGCCTTCTTCTTTTTAATAATTCATTTGCAATCTCAGGATACAAACTGGTTTTAAGAAGATTTCTTAACTTTTTGTTTTCCTCTAATAATTCTTTGTTTAATGCTGTCTGCTCCTTAATTTCAGCATTCTTTTCATTAAGTTGTGCTACCTCATTTTTCAACTCTGAAACTCTTGTTTTGAGCTCACTGGCTTCTTCCTTATATTCTATTGCTGCATCAACAACTCTTTTATAATAATTGTTAAGTTCCATCAATGCTGATTTGATTGCTTTAGGGGTTCTATTGGTCATTAAGAAACGTTCTACATCTAGAGTTTTATACGATATAACTGTTTGATAAGTTTCGTCTTCAAATAGTTCCAATCTATCATTAAGGGCTTGTCTAAATTCTTTGTTTCTTCTAATCGTTGTGTCTGCAACCTGCGGAAATCCGTTGCTTCTAAGGTAATTTCCAAACTGTGGAATTTTGAATAGTCTAGGATTATTCGAACAATGTTCCAGTAAATAATGTTCAAATAATAATAGCAATTCTTGATTATCAATATACTTCTTTCTAGCCATTTGAGAACTCCTGTAAGGATAAATGTTTTTCAGTTAGATATTCTTGATAAGAACGACTAACTGTTTTAAGTTTTAATAATGCCTCACCAATATCTTCTATATTCCCCTTTCCTTGTCGAACTCTTTTTATAGCCTCATCTACAATTAAAGCTTCCTCATCAATTGATTTCTTAAAGGATTTATCCATAGAGAAATAATCTTTTCCAGCTTTTCTGTAAAATGGACAACTAGTGCAAGCACCAAGCTCTGCATGTGAGCTAATGACTTTAAGACAGTCAGAATAATCACCTTCCGCAAATCTTGGTGAATAACATCTGCCCTTATTATCAAGAGAAACATAGTCTTTGTTAACGGTGTATTTGTGCTGAGTCTTACTGATAGCGTAAGACGTTTGAGAGTTTGTTAATTTACGATAAAGCTGATAGCTCCTACATTCAATAAACTGACTCAGATTTGAAAAATAATGTGAGGATGTTGTGACACTATCATGTCCAGCTAAGAGCATTGCTGTTACTGGACTAGCTCCTTCTGCTATCAGATTGATCATTGCAATGTGTCTAGTATCTCCAATATGAATGAAATTAATCTCATGATCGTCTAATTGATTTGGGGAATTGATATGATGGACAAAATACCCATACTGTTGAGATACAATCTCATTAAAGAAATATTTTAAAATTGTATTTAAGTTACTGTACGTCAAGAAACGGTTTTTAGTACCAGCAATACGTTTCCATTTCCGATAATGAGAGTCTGTCACAAATAGGGTATCTAACTGTGTAGATGATAAGTCTTTGGTTAGCTCTAAATAATTTAAAATCTCACTCGCAAGCTTAAATGGTACTTCGTAAGTTGTTAAATAATAAAACTCTGAAATTTTATGGGATACTCCCTTGTCTTTTCCTTTTAAGTTATTTCGTCTGAGAGTTAAGTAATATTTTCCGTCTTTTTCTGTGAGACAATTTCTCTGAGTGAGCAAAAACTCCCTTGGTCTAAGTGGTACTACTGCTGTTATTTGCCACCATAAGTAAAGAGGGTAGTAAAACAATCTTTCCTCATCTGATAATGGTTTAACCCAATAGTCGTTTAAAATATCATTAAATAAAAAATAGGATTGAAATTGGGCTAACTTTCGCTGTTTTTTAGTGTTCAGTTGATAACTAACATTTAAAAGTTCATCTAGTTGCTCAATCAGTTGGGTTAATTCGTTACTCTCTAAACATGGTAGTGTAGAAAGAAAATCTATACATACTGAGGGGTTGGAAATCTTCATATTTGCTAACGAGAAGACTTCGTTCACTTTTTATTTCTTTGACTAATTTTTTTATATCTCTTAAAAAAAGGCTTGGAGTGTGATTAAAAACATGATGTTCCATAGATAGCACTATAAAAACTCTTTAAGTAGGTGACAAAATCATCAAAAGATAATTGAAATACTTGTTCATAAAACCTTTTATATTGGAATTTATTCAAGTTAAAAATGAAGCTAACGTTAGAATATTCATTAGTTGTTGCCCATCTATTTTCTTCAAAATTGGTGGTTAGGATAATCCCTTTTTCAACATAGTCTTGAAAACATTCTTTTGCGCTCTCAATCATATTGTCATCAAACAGGACAATTTCATTTACTTTACGAAATAATTTTAATTGATTATTCAACTGACTAACTCCTTGATAATATCCTCATAATCAGATAATACAGCTTCGCCATACTGTTCTGATAATGCTTCTAACATTTCTGTAAGACATGGTTTAATCTGCTGCTCAAGAATGGCTCGAACCTTTCCTCGTTCAAGTTCATTCTTTAATTTTTGATATTGTTTATTGAGACGATTAAACTCACCAATTAACAAAAGTAAGGTAGATTTTGTTTGTAATTCATACTGGCAACCGACACAATGTTGACGGTCATCATAGGGGCATAGTTTCCCTAATGCAGACAAGAGACACATACTTTCTCCCTGCTTAGAGAAAGCCTCTCCGTTGCCAATTCGATGACAGATTGTCAGTAATTGTTCAGGTTCAACATTGTTTTCAACTAGAGTTTTTAAAGCTTGTTGCGAACGTAAATCAGCTCTAATACTTAGTTCTAACGTTTTTTCAATTTCTACTGGCGTTAAATCTAAACTTTTAATCATTTGAGTTTGTTGGCTTGGACTTAATTTTTTATACTTTCCTCTAGTTACAATGGTCAAGAGCATAGACGGAATCATGGATAATACGCCTCGTTCAAATAGCTCTTTTGCAACCATTTCAGGTTTTAGTTGACCAAGTTGGGCATCTTTCAGATAAGTTGTTGTAGTTTGTGCAAATTCATTAAAATCCCCTTTATGGCTACGAGCTAATGCTGCTAAAAATACCCTTTAATATTCAATTCTGACTTTTTTTCAAGAACATCATTTGCCAACATTGCGACTGATTGTAAGTAAGACTTGTTTGCAGAACGACTACTAAAGTTACGCTCTAAAAATAAATTTCCGATTTTCTCCCCCATATAACTAGTAATTTTTTCATAAGTTTTAATTTGTCTGATCAATGGATTTTCTGTATTGTATGGTATTTGAAGTTGGAAATGTGCCTCACAGATAGCCAATAACGTTCCAATAAGAACCTGACAACTTTCTGGGACATGAAACTTTAGCTGAGCAACATTAGAAGTGTTTTTGGTTTTATTAGGTGTTAAGTTTAAATAAGTCAATCTTGTTGTAATACTTAGTAAAGTCCTTCTAGCTTCACTACTACTCCAAGTTCCATCTACTACTGCTTCTAAAACTTCTAATGGTTCTCTTGTTAATTTAGGATGCCCTAATCTTTCTAAGTCTGTTGATCTTAGTGCGCAAATAAAATGTAACCCTAGATATAACCATGTATCTGCATAGTTTTTTGAATTTGCTGCTTTACACAACATATCATTTTTTATGATGTAGTTTTCGTTGAATAGGTAGTACATTAATTCAAGGTATTCATCTAATTCATACGCTCCATTTGCACTCTCAATCGTGTAACGCTTTGTCATTTCAAAACTTACTCGATAACGAGTAACGCCTTTATTGAGTAGCCATTTAATAAATTGAATGAGGATATTGCCTTGTGACTTCGTAAGAACTTCTGTTGCTACTTCTACTAAGGTCTCTACTTCAGCATCACTATATAGAAACAAATCTTTTGTTAAGTAATATGCTAAAAAATCAAGTAGATAGAAACGATTTGTTTTACTCAGCTTTTCTTCTTCAGCAAATTGTACAAATAATTCACTTGTAGAAGGAAATTTTTTTGAAAAAGATTTCTTCCATACTTTTTAATTCCTGGAGGTGTTGTTAGATAGTCTTTGATGCGACTTTTAAGAACTTCAGCATCTTTTTCAGAAATAGTATAATCATCAAGATTTATAGACACACCAAACCATTCATTGTCTAGTAAGAATCCACTGACTTTCTCACGGTGTTTTATTGTAGCAGCACCTAACTCGACTAATATTCTTTCAAGATAATTTTTTAAATCTACTACCAATAGCTACTCCTTTTAATCTTCTCCAAACAATTTTTCTGCTTGCCAGTTCATATATTCAAAAACACCATTATTAACCTGACCATATTGTTTTGCAATTTCTCCTTTATTTTGTAAATAAACCCAAGCACTTTCTGGTGAATTGTCCCCTCTAGCAGACATCAGTTCACTAACTTCATTAACACCTGACAAAACCAATTGTGTGGTGTACCAGTGCCTAAAGATATGGGGTGAAATATTATTTTCTTGCAAGAGTTGACCAAAAAAGACAACCTCTGGGTCATCAGATTTAAGAAATATTGGAATCATTTCTTCGCGAATAATCTTACGAAATCGTTGATAGTACACATCGTATGACAATGCTTTCCCTTGCTTGTTAAGGTTTAATGGACCATAATCTTTCTCATACTTTCTACCCTCTAGATAGCTCATATAGTCATTGTAGGTGTCTAAAAAGACTTCCAAGAAGATATAAGGTACAACTTGAAGTCTTTCCTTTTTAATTCGTCCAGTTGGCTTTAAATCGCTTCTAAGGGGCATTTCTTTTCGCAGATCAATCTCAATCTTAAATACTTGATTATCACTTTGGTGAAATATGATGCCTGCGCCCAAAAGGCTATCTTCACGCCTTACATTACAAGCTTCGGATGGTCTTAAACCAACAAATGCTCCCAAAGCAACAACCATAAGTAAATCCTTGTGATATTGAGCAATGTGAGCAAAAAGCATTTCAAAGGCGCTGTTTGGCATATCTCTAAAAATTGACTTCTGTGTATTACTATCATCAACAAATACTTCAAAATTCAACTCTTTTCTTTTGATGACTCTACCTCGTCTATTAGTGAACGTATTGATAGAATAAAGGTCTTCTAGCTTCAATTTAGCCTTTCCTTTTCGTTCATTCAAGTATAGAGTTAAAAAATCAAGAACTGCATTAACGCATTTTTCGACTGTACTTTTCTTTCTATTTTTTCTATCTTCTGGCAGTTGTGCTAAACCATAAAGCATAAAAAACTCCTTGACCATTTCAAAAGTTAGTTGATCAAGATTGTTTAAACCAACTGTTCCAAATAGAAAATTTAAAAACTTAACAACGTATGAAAATCGTTTGTTTCCATCGTCTGAAATAGATTTTATCCTTGTGGCAGATTTTACATACCTATGAAAATCAGTGAATTGTAATGTGCCATCATCATGTTTGAGTGCAATCAATTGCTTTGTAACGATATTATTATCACCTAGAACTAGTGAATGTTTATAACAAATGAACTTCATAGCACCTCCTTTTTTATTATGACTGAGGGTTCTGACTAGGTTTTTCAATGGCAATACAAAAAAACGATCAAATCAGTACTATTTTCCTTTGTGCTCTAAACTGCATAAAGGGAATATCGATGAGTACTTTCATTGATCGTTATTATTATTCAAATTAATTCAATAATAAAAGTAACTTCATCTAAGTAATAAGAGCAATTAATTAGCTCAGCGACAACGATAACCACAGCAACTCCTTCTAAACGATGAAAGGAATATCCGCCGTGGCTATCTATTTACTTTTTTTCTTTTTACTTCTGTAAGTTACTTTTTGTTATTTTTTTACTTTTTGTTATTTTTTTACTTTTTCTGTATTATATCATATTTTTGATTAAATTGTCATCTAAGAAAGTGATTTTTAAAAAAATCTGGAAATTTTTTTCAATTGTATATTTTGACAATAAAAAAACACTTTTATGTCAATTTAATGATTTTTAGAGCATTTTTTTAGCTTATTTGATTTTTAAAGTTGTCGTCTATTCCTTAGAATTACTTGAAGAAGTAAAAAGTAACTAATAATGTCAAGTTATTTATTGGAAAAATGAAAAAAAGCCTTAAAATCAAGGCTTTTCTATACTTTCACAAATAATCCTAATAAATTTCCATTCAATTTCTTCTAAGCATCTTTTCTAAAAATTAAATTGACAATCTCATCTTCTGAAAAGCCTAGCTCACCAAGTTTTTCAAACAAAATTTTCACTAGCTTGTTAGATTCTTGATATCTTAACTCCTTTATTTCTTGCTCGCTTGCTATGACAAAAATATCCTAATGTTCCACAGCTAGTAACCAAATTCTGTTCTTCGAGAACTTTCATTGCTTTTTGGACAGTTGCCGGATTACACTTCTCGTTTTCTGCTAATCTCCTTATTGAAGGAATTTGTTGTTCAGGTGCATAATCACCTCTTAAAATAGTCGTTCTTAATTTTGATGCAATTTGTAAATATAGATGGTGTTTCATTTAATCTTTTTATTATCACTTTCCCTAACAAACTTCCAATATGCAGAATAAGGGATGACTGTAGCTAGTAGAAGATAGTATTTATTTGCAAACATATCTGCTACTCCTTTTTGCATTGAAATGAATAGGAACTTTCTCAGGGAGAAACCCACAAATAATGACTATGATGACCATCATTCCCAACAAAACCAAAATATCTTTTAACAGTCTATTTTTCATATTATTTTCCTCCTTTAATTAGATAAAATTTAACTTGGTCATTTTTTTATAAACTCTAAACGAAATAGCCAGTAAAAATTACTGATACTGCTTGTAAAAACAAATATAATCGGAAGATTAAAAAACCAATTAAGCAAAATAGGCGTAATAAGCGTAATCATACTAATAATTCCAGTTACAATAACAGGAAGACTTTGTTTGACAACTATCATCTCACTGTCCCAATCATAGTTAGGATATTTTTTATTTAATGAAATTCCGATTACCATTATAAAAAGGGAGTAACATATAGGAACAATAACTAGATTCATAACTTGAATAGGATTCATATCAAGTTTCAGCATAAATACAGATACAGAAATCATATATCCAATCAAATGAAGTGTAAGGTTGACACCTATCTTAGCATTTAAAATCGTTTTCACTTCAACTGGAGAACTTTTCAAAATCCAAATATTTTTACCTTCTAAAGATATAGATGAAGCTGCTGGACAACTGAGTGAAAGCATAGATGCAATAAAGACGGGAGCTAAGTTTGAAAGATACTCATTTATATTTTCAATTCCTGCAGAATTTCCTATTTGACCTACAGAATTAAACAGGAAACATATACTAAAGACACATAAAAGAATCACTCCAAGCCCAGCATTCAAGACTGCCATATAAGAACTTAAAAATCGTCCAAGCTCTTTTTGATACAAGGAAAAAAAGACCGATTTTCTTTCATAAGATACTTTGTCATTAGCATATCTTGATTTTGTATTGGCAAGTGTATTAAGTAGTCCATACTTCAACGAAGCAATTTTGACAAATAGATAAAAGACGACTATTGAAAGAACTATATAAAATCCCATCCCATAGTACATTGGAAAATTGTAGTATGACATAAATAGTCTAGAAATTGGATACAGTCCAGTAATTTGCTTAGCCAGAGTAACCCCAATACTACTTTCATCACCTGATTGCAAAGCTGATAATGCAAAATATCCAATTATACCTAATATCGCAAATTGAAAAAAATAAGAGAGATAACATTTTTTCTTTTAAAAAAAGATGAAGTGACAACAATAACGACTCCCATGCATGCCGCTATACACATGGGGATCAAAGGGGCAAAAATTATAGAAGTAAAATACAATATAATCTGTAGGAGGTTTAAACTTTCGTTCAAGCCCCATACAATTCCACCTGGAAGCATAAACATCAAGCCTATTAAAAAATTCAATAAGTACATAAACATGAACTTGCTGGTGATAATATACGAACTTTTAACAGGTAAGGATTGGAGAATTTCCATATCTCGACTGCCAAATAAAATGCCATTCGAATAAAATACTGTCAAAAATAATATTGAAAAACTTGATACAGAGACCATATATGCTGGAATCAAGTTCTGCTGTCCGACGTGGACCAATGTTTTCGCTGTTATTATATTGTAAACAAAGCAAAATAAGGAAAGAGTTATTATGCCAAAACTCGCAATAGCCATTGAACTTTGTTTTTTATTTCGTGAATCTCTAATCTCGTTAATAGGAAAGAAATTAATCAATTGGGCTTTAAGCAGTATCCAAATGTTACTCATTGTCCTGCACCTCCATGAAAAATGCCTCCAATGATTCATCACCTTTGACGTCTCCTGTATTGCCACTTGCAATTAACTTTCCATTTTTGATAATGGCAATCTTGTTACATAATTTTTCCGCAACATCCAATACATGGGTTGAAAAGAAAATAGCACCTCCATCTGAAACACACTCATGCATAATTTTCTTTAGTAGGAAAGTTGCTTTGGGATCTAGCCCAACAAAAGGTTCATCTAAAATCAACAGTTTGGGAGAATGTACAAGTGCAGAAATAATGGCTGTTCGTTGCTTCATTCCATGTGAATATGAAGAAATTATCCCCGAAAGATGATCAGTCATATCAAATAAATCACCGTATTTTTGTATTCTCTCCTTGCGTATTTGTAGGAATTTCAAACAAGTCAGCAATAAAATTAATATATTGAAGTCCTGTCATATGTTCATACAAATCTGGATTATCTGGGATATACGCCATCATTTTTTTACAAATAACAGGTTCTTCTTTAATAGAATGACCGTTGATAATTATACTTCCGTCTTCAAAATCATGGATACCGACAACTGCCTTTATCGTTGTCGTTTTGCCTGCACCATTTGCTCCAATAAAACCATAAATATCTCCAGGCTGTACTGAAATAGATAGGTTATCCACAACCTTCTTGCCCCCATAACTTTTACTAAAATTCTTTATCTCTAACATATTTTCACCTCTATTGACAATTTGTCAGTCATATTTTTGAAATAATACCGATAGCTTGTTTTTGATTTAGCTATCGGTACATAGTTCTCTTTACAAACATTCTATCTTTTTTTAATTGCTAAAGAGTCCTTTTGTATTTAGATTTTGTTCCAGCATTATCTTAAATGCATTCAAGTAATCTTTGACAGTTTCTTTCTTTGAAGTTTTTATACCTATGTTATTTGAAACAAAAACATAGGCTGTCATCAGAAATTCTGCTGTTTCTGATGGATATTTTTACAGAAAAATACTTTTTTTCTGAGATGCCTTGATTTATTATCCTCTCAAAAATATATAGTCAGTTTTTCAATGAGCTTATGAGATAACTTATCTAACATATAACGATTTTTCTTCAAGATCAACCGTCTTTTTGTAACTCAGTTCCTTCCGCTGAAACGTTATCTGTAGAGATTATTGTGGCATCTATAAAGGCTCTTATTTTTTCAATAGCAGTTTTGTCATCATCATAGACAATCACGTGAATAACACTCAATAATTTCTCTGAATAACGTTCCACGAGACAATACAGAATATCTTCTTTATTCTTAAAGTGATAGTATAGCAAACCTCGTGATATATTTACCTTATCGACTATATCCTGAGTTGTTGTGTTCGCATATCCTTTCTCCATAAAGAGGAGCATAGCAGCGTCTATAATCTCAGCCCGTCGAATTTCCGGATCTTTTACATCTCGCATTTTATTCCTCCTGCTTATAAATTATACTACTCTACTGACAAATTGTCAATTATAAAATTACCATTTTGAGGATACCAAAAAAACCTTGACACTAAGGCTTTTTCGTTAACATTTTTTCTAAGCTCGTACAAGCAGTGATGCTGCCTCAACATGGGTTTTAGAGGACTAAATGGAGTCTGAATTGACTGATAGAGATGTAGTATTGATTAAGCAATCAACAAATAATGTACAAAACAAAAATAAAGTACACTGCTTAATGAGTGTACTTTATCCTTCTAATTCAGTTTTATCAATGGTTTAACTCTAGTTAAGTCGATTAGTTAAATGAATTTAGACTATTGCTTTTTATAACGACTATAAATTGTATGCTCAATGCTATAATTTATCTTCCAAATCTACTTCTTCATAATTTATCGGAATTAAAAGCAACTTCACTGCTTAGAGTAGATTGTTTTTTTCATTTTCACTTATTTGAATGGCATTTTTGAGTGAAAAAATAACTTCTCTTACAAGATTTAATAAATCTAATGCAAACTCTTGAAGTTCAGATTCAGTTAGATACAGTCTGGTTTCATTATTATCTTCATTATCTTCACTTCCATTAAAAAAATATTCAATGTTATATTAGTAAATCTATGCTCTAAATAATTTCTAATAATTTTCAATCGCTTTTGAGTTTGGATTAGCTGTTAAAGAATTATCACCATTATCAAAAATCTTTCTCTATCCAAAAATATAGATGACAAACCAATATTCTTATCCAACATTTTATTTAAATCACTATTTGATCTCCAAATTGAATGGAAATTTACTTTTCGAGTTTCAATTTTTAAAGAATAATATTCATTTATAAACATAGCTACTTTATCTAATAATGAATATAGTGTTTTAAAAAGATGCTTTTAATCCTTCAACTCGGATAGAGTATTGTACGTAGTCTAGACAATCAATAAGATCAACATTCTCGTCAGCATAATGAACCGAATCACTCTCAATGCTATTAAAACAGAGATAACGGGCATAAACATATTCTTGCTTAATTTGATTAAACATAGAAATATATTTGTTTAAATCTTTATCCGATTGAAATAATAAACTTGGTAGTAAAAGATTATCATCATATCTATTTATATCGTCAGCTTGTAAGTCATTAAGTGGATTAAGATACAGCCCGTTGTTCCAACACCATTCACGATACTTTTGTGAATTAGGATTATAATCGATTGTTTTACAAGAACATTCATCTATATCTTTATAATCAAGATATTGTTCGTAAAGTTCAATAAATCGCTTTTCTGCATAATCAACTCTGTTTGGATCTGAAACAGTTATGCTTGTTTCTATTAAATTTTTAATTTTTTTAATAAAGTGGAGGTGTTCGTTATCATTCAAAAAATTACGATAATGATCTAGACAAATAGCTAAGTTACCACTAGCCATTGTGAATCTTGGATTGATTTGTATACATTTACAATACATCTTAATAGCTAACTGCTTTCTACCACAAGCATCTAATAAATTTGCGTAATTAGTGTAAAGTGAACAGAATAATGGGAAAAACAAACCTACTGTTCTCAGAATTTATATCAACTTTATTTGAAATTTCTATAGCTTTTCTAAAGTAATAAATTTGTTGAACTGTAAAATCGGTATCTATGTTGAAAACTAAGTTATCACTTAGTTCAAATATATCAGCGTATGCTGTCCCAATAGAATAAAATAATTGAATTTTTGGAAATATCATCAATAGTGTTTTCTATATTTTTTCCAAATTCTATTAGTCTATGGATTTCCTTTATATTTTTATGTTTAAAAGCATTATCGAAATCCATTGACAATTTAAGTACACTATGATTAATTGGATTATTTGTTAACATCTTCACCCCAAACTAAATATTTCGATTTTTAAATTTGATTTTTCCTTTATTTTTCCTGTTCTTCAACTAACATATCAGATAAAAAAACTCTTTTATCATGTCCCAATTAAAATTCTCTTTAAAACCTCTACTATCATCAGAAGGAACATTTAATGAAAATGTTGCAAATACAGTTTCACAAGTTCTTCTTGGAAATTTTGCTAAGTAAGAATCAAAAAATGAATTTGAATACCTATAATGATGGCTATGAATAAAGTCTTTCCATGTATTTAGCATAGTCTCTTCGTCTACAATATCTATTACGGAAACTTCTTCAAGTGGTCGGTCTTCAATATTTCCCCATGCTTTTTTCATTAAATTAACAGCATCTACATCGCTCTTAGGAGCACTGTATCCAAAAATAGTTAACATATATGAATGATCGACAAAGTAATCTAATGCTTTCCAACACCAATTTATGTATCCATCGGAAGAATAGTCTTTGTTTTTTACGGGATACAATAATTTTGTTGGATTTAATTTTTTATAACATGTTGGGCAGTAGCAATCTACTCCTCCAAACTCAATATGTTCTTCACAAAACCCAACAGCTACATTCCCATGTAAACAAAGAATTTTTGGCAAGTTCAGAGTAATTTTTGAGCAGCGAATATAAGCCTGTATAAGTAAAGGGTCCCAATTAAACGTAGCTATACAATCTTTATTAGTTAAACTTAATATTAAAAAATCATAAATTGTTGGTTCATCAGGTAACTCCAACGAAGCAAAATAATCATAGAGTCTTTCTTCTAGCTTTCTAACTATTTCGGAGCACTCTTCTCTCTCAAATAATTCTGAGTAGATATCCTCTAAATTTTCGCTCTTTGTCTGTAATTCAACACCAGCAAGAATTTCTTCTAAATTTAGTTTTTTTAGCAATCCATTCATAACTGAAGAACTTTTGCCGTTTATCACCATCTGGTATTGCTGCAATAGTAGCACCAGCGCCTAGAATAACTGTATGCGATCTCATCTCATTTCTCCTGAAAGTCTTTTGACACTATTATACCACTGTATCTACTTTATTTATGCTTCAAATACTAATCTTATAACCATAAATATTTTAAATAAAATGTACAATTGAACCACCACTTCTTCTACACCAATTAGAGTAAAAAATGTACAAATCAATTTCTTAGATTAGAGAATATTACGTACTACAAAACATACAAAATACCACTCCAAAATAATGTACAAAACAAAAATAAAGTACACTTTTTAAATAATGTACTTTTATGCTTCTAATTCAGTTATATCAATGGTTTAAGTCTTGTTTAGTCAATTGTACATAAACTTTTAGTTTTACCAAAAAAATTTTTTTAGAGTTAATTATCCTTGAACAGAAGTTTCCATGTACTCGTTAACCTTGATACGACCACGATCCAATTCAAACTCAACTTCTCCAAAATACACTTTAATCAAAAACCGACGTAAAAAATCCCTAGAGGACTGTTGTCTTTTAGGGATTTAGTGTATCCTTGAACTGTTTATTCGACAATTTGATTATATTACATGTGTCAAAAAAATATCTCTTTATTTATTTTTTTTATAACATGTTGTATAAAAAAATTGAAATAATAGAAAAGATTAAGAGGATTAACAAGATAAAAAAATAATTATTTTTTTCATGATTTATTAATAATACTGACCCTTAGGATACAGTATACTCCTTTCTAGGAAGAATTCTTATTATCCCTATCTTTATTATAGGGTCTACAGCAATTTATATTCAATTATTTATATGTGAAAGTAGTTTCAGATTTTGAACTTTAAATTCTTTATTATACATTGATTATCATTGAAAATAATGTACAAATTAATTTCTCAGATTAGAGGATATTATGTACTAGAAAACATACAAAATACCACTCCAGAATAATGTACAAAAACAAAAAAATAAAGTATACTATTTAAAGAATGTACTTTATGCTTATAATTCAGTTGTATCAACAACTTAAGTCTATTTAATTCAATTGTAATAAACTTTTTAGTTTTTATAGGAATGGATAACTTATTAAACCCTTAACCAAAAAAATTTTTTTTCAGAACTAATTATTCTTAATTATGTACTTTATTTAAGTGAAAAACAAAAAAATTGTTCAAATATACTTTTAACTTTTTAGTTTTTTTCTAGCAATGTTTAATACTTACTAAGCCTCTTTTTACATAAACTTTTAGTTTTTTTCTTAAATAAAGAAAAATCCAAACCACTTTGTTGGTTTGGATTTTTAACTCGCTTTTAATGTTTAAAAATTGTTCTAAATACTAATTAATACGTTTTTGTCTTATATTTAACTTTGCTGGACTTTTGCTAGAAAACACGATGCTACAATAACAAAAAAATTTTTGATTAGATAGATTTCGTAATGATCGTCACTGATAGTTAATTGAGAAAAACACATTAATTATTGAATGTGTCATCACACAAATCCAGAGATTTTTTTGTTTTTTTAAATAAAGAGCTGAAAGAATGAAGGAATTTGTCAACAATCCAAATAAAAAAAGGTACTAATTGAAGATTGATTAGGGATCCATCTATATAGAAGAACAATAAATGCCAAATTGACCAAATGATAAATGTTAAAAATGTCGCTTGAAAATAGTGTAACTTTTCTTGTAAAATTTGATGAAATACGTATCTCCAACCGATTTCTTCCAACCCACCAAATACAATAAATTTGAAAAACATCAGAAAAGGAAGATACCAGATAAATTGTACGATTTCCCTCCAAAAAAATAGAAAAGAGAAATCAAGAATAATAAGAAAAAATGCTAATAAATAATGTTTGTAACTGGTCTGAATTTTAAAAAAATCTTTTATTATTTTCTTTAAGTCAATCTCATAATAGCAAATGGCAACAATGCTACCCCATAAGGCTGTAGAGATACCACCAATCATTACACCGAGAATATTTACTAGATTAGAACGAATAGCGAAATGATTAAAGAAAAATACAACTAAACAAACTAATAACAATTGGCTAAAAGTTCCTACCAAATAAACTGCAAGAGCCTTGTTTCTACTCATAGTAACTCCCTTTAATTATTTAAAAAATATCCTAAAAAATTAAATATTTACATAACTTAAATTATGTTTTTATAGTAGTAATTCTTTAACTTTTCCAATCTCGCTTTTTGGAATCACGAGATGAATCATATCACCTAGATACATCCTTGTAGATCCATTAACTGTCTTACTTTTCCCATTATGTACTTGGGTTGTGATGAGTACGTTGTGTGGTAAATTGAGTTCATGTACTTGCTTACCAGCTATTTTGTCTGATACTGGAATTTCAATTAGGGTAACTTCTCCATCATCAGTTGCTGATTCAGGTAACATTTTTTCTAGCATGGCTTCATAGACGGGCGCCCCTTTGAGCAGATCCATAACAATATAAGCAACTAGGGTCACCATCCCTAAAGGCATTAGATTTCGGATATCACCGACCATCTCAGTCACAAGAATCATAGCTGTCAAAGGTGCTTTTGAGATAGCCCCAAAATAGCCACTCATTCCAAGAATCACAAAGATAGGGAATTGCTGCTGTGTAACGATGCCAAGATTGACACAAATAACACCGACCAGGGCACCAAGTAAGGATCCTAAAGCTAAAATTGGCAAGAAATACCACCTGGTAGTCCACTACCATAACTAATCATACTCCAGATAAAGCGAATAATAAAGTAAGCCAAGAGAATTTGAAAACTAAAATCCTGTTCTGTTAAGGATAAGACAACCTGATTGCCTCCACCAAGTATTTGTGGCAGGAATATTCCTACTGGAATGATAAGAAGAAAGGCTAGAATAGGATAATAGGCCTTATCCAGATGAATCTTTTGACCAATCCAATCATATACTTTTCCAACGTTAAGAACGGCTTTTTCATAGAGAAAACCTGAGAGTCCTAGAAAAATTCCCATCACCAGATAAATCCAATATTGGCTCAAGTTCATGAGAGGGATATTGTCCGGCATATCAAGTACAGGTGTTAAGCCAAAGATGAGAAGGGAAACAAAGTTTGCTACTAGACTAGCAGCCAAGGTAGAAACCCAGAAGAATCGTGAAAAATGGTGGTAGACTTCTTCTACTACAAATAATAGCCCTGCAATCGGTGCATTAAAGGCTGCAGCAAGTCCAGCAGCAGCTCCACTCGCGATTAAAGAACGCTCTTCGACAGGACTAGACTTAAGCCATTTTGCAATTCCTTTTCCTCCAACGGCTCCTAGCTGAATACTGGGACCTTCACGACCTAGCATGAGTCCGCTCGCAATTGCTAATATACCTAAAATGTATTTTTTCCAGAGAACACTCCACCAATTGAGAGACATGAGACCTTTTAACTCTGCTTCAACTTGAGGAATACCAGAACCTTTGATATCTTTCTCTGACGTCGTTAATTTAGCACTAAGCCAGCTAATAAAAAGATAAAGAAGGAAAATTATCACTAGATTCCGTATCAGATTCCCCTGGTCTTGATAAAATCCTTGAACAATATGAAAGCCTTTTTCAACCAAATAACGAAAAGAACCTACAATAAGTCCCACCACTAATCCAACGATGATACCTCGTCCTACTTGAGAAAGTATCGTACTTGACGCAAAGGCGAATTCTTTCTTGGAACTAAGTGTTTCCGACTGCTCCTCCATAGTTGCTTCCTCTCAATTCTTTTCTTTACTTGACGCAACAAGTGTTTTAACGGGTTCAAAACTAGTGCGATGAATGGGTGTAATACCGTGCTTATCTATACCTTCTAGATGTTTAGCGGTTCCATAGCCAGCGTTTTGACCAAAATCATAACCTGGGAATTCCTGGTCATAGTTTGCCATGATCTTATCTCTCGCAACCTTGGCAACGATAGATGCTGCTGCAATGGACAGCGAGTTAGCATCTCCTTTAATGATGGATGTTTGCGAAATTGGCAAATCCAACTTCATAGCATCTATCAAAAGGTGTTCAGGTTGTAGTTCAAGTTGTGAAACAGCTTCCTTCATAGCTAGTTTTGTCGCTTCATAGATATTAACTTTATCGATGACATGGTTGTCCATAATCCCAATGCCAATTGCTAGAGCATTGTCTTTGACGGCTTGGAAAATCACCTCATGTTTTTTCTTAGGAATCTTTTTGCTGTCATTTAAACCTTTTATTTTACAATTTTTGGGAAGAATGACTGCCGCAGCAACAACAGGTCCGGCCAAAGGACCACGTCCAACTTCATCTACACCAGCAATGAAACTAATGCCTTGAACGTAAAGCTCTTTTTCATATCTAAGCATGCCTTCTAAGCGAAGATTTTCATCCATTTCTGCTTGGATGGCTTTTTTACGCTTATGAATTTCTTTTTGTACACCTGAACGAGAATCTTTTTCAAATTCCTTAAATAAGGGACTATCAAGTTCAGTTATTTTTGCTAATGATTCTTTTATTTCTTTAATCGTTGCCATTGAGATTATCCAATGTATCTAACGTATAGTTACCTAGTTTTCCATCACGAACTTCTTTGACAAAGAGATTGTAAAAACGATCGTAATCATCACGAAAACCAAGGATGCGAGTCATATCCATAATGATTTCTGGAGCTTCATCATTCAGATTCATTTGTTTAAAACGTTCTTGAAGCTTTTCAGGATAATGCGTTTTAAAGTAATTGAGACCAAAAATCGTTACCTCATCCATAGGAAGTAACTGATCTTTGATGGCTCCCGTAAGTGCAAGTTTAAGGGCGACGGTTTCGTCTTCGAATTTTGGCCAAAGAATCCCTGGAGTATCCAAAATTTCTAAATCCTTATTAGTTTTAAGCCATTGTTGGCCTTTTGTCACACCTGGTTTATTCCCAACTACAGCAATTTTTTTACCAGCCAAACGGTTCATCAGAGTTGATTTTCCTGCGTTTGGAATTCCAATAATCATAGTGCGCAAGGTTTCGATTTGAATCCCACGTTCTTTTTGACGAGCAATCTTATCTGCCATGAGCTTTTTAGCAGCATCGGTCACGACTTTTACTGTTATTTGCTCTTTAGAATTGATTGCGAGCGTTTGAATGCCTTGCGATTCAAAGTGCTGACGCCACTCTTTTGTCAATGCTGGGTCTGCAAGATCTGCCTTGTTTAGAATCAATAGTCTTGGTTTGTCCCCGATGATTTTAGTCAGCATTGGATTTTGGCTAGACAAGGGCAAGCGTGCATCTACTAAAACTGTCACAAAATCAACAAATTTTAAATTTTCTTGAACCTGACGTCGTGCTTTGGACATATGGCCAGGAAACCATTGAATAGTTGCCATTCTGTAAAATTCCTTTCTTTTATTGGAATTGTATCTATTTATCTATATTAAAAAACTAAATAGATATCATTTTTCTTAAAATAAATCACTATCTTTTATTATAACACGATTTCTCATATTTGACGCTTGATTCAATGCAGTTGGCTAAATGTTTTCTAAGTCAATCAGTCACAAATTAAATTCCTCATTGTCTAAAACAATTGAAAAATAATAGTGTTCACCATGATTCTTAACATAGTTGCTGATATACTTTTCTGTTTGATGAATGGATTTGCTACAATCGCTAGTCGAATTTTGTTTTTCGTAATACCAATTGTCATAAGTATGTGTTAATTGACCATTTTTGTAGCAAAACACATCTCCACCTAATATGGTCAGATTATTCGCTTTGACAATAGCAAGTAAGTCTAGGATAACGGAGGAACTATAAGCGTATGCATTAATCCCTAAGTGTTTTAGATTTATCCCTCTTTTGTGCATATGTTCAAAATTCAGTTTCATAAAGGAAATTCCTCGAGTTTCTCTTGATAAGCAAAATCGATAACCACTTTGCAGTCGTTATCGATTTTAATGTTTTTTAATCTTTTTCACCAAGCTGGCTGTTGATTCTCATCATGATACTTGCAATTTTTTCTCCCCAGTATGGATCTGAGGCATAAAGAACATTCATCCCTGACGCTTTATTTCCAAGGTATGTTCTGCCATTATCGATGTAATTTTCGCGGATCCACTTGGCTGCACCCAAGATACCCTTATCAACATCATCAAAGCTTTTAGCTGAATCATATGGTGTTGTATCATAAGCGGCAATGCCAAAGAAGTTGTTTTTATCCTTAGCAATTTGGCTACGTCCCCATGAACTTTCTATGGCACTATGGGCGATTAGATAGAGAGCGTTAATCTGATAGCGTTCCTCAGCTTCTTTAAAGATTGCTCCCTTACCTGCTAGACGACTTCCTTTGATATTCATAAGAGAATATACTTTATCTAATTCTTCAGCTGTATAATTGGTTGGTTTTCTTAAATCTCTAAATAAGAAAGGATTTTCAACTGTAAAGTTTTCAAAGTTAATGCCATCAGCTGAATAGTATTTTTTACCAATGGTCATTGATGAGCTATGAGGGGCTACACGGATACTTGCGTACGGTGACAACTCATGGTAGAGATAGTTACCATCAGTGGCATAGTGAGGGATGAAATCACTATCTGAGCTGACCGCTACTAGATCACTCTTGTTCATATATCCTGAAAGACCTGAAATTTTGACTGGAAGTCGACCATCTTTGGTTTCAGTTCCATCAATCGATACAATACTTCCTTGCGAAATATAGCTAAGTTTATCACCAGAAGCACTATATACATTTGCTGTAATAGGTTTTACTTTATAGTATGCAGCTGTATCAGAAATCCATTTTCCGTTACTTTGGAAAGTATAGTCTTTCCCGTTAATAGTGAAGTTACCAGTTACATAGGCTCCGTCTTCTTTTAGATAATACCAAGCATTGTATTCCTTATCGAAAATCCATTCATTTTTGGCCATATAACCAAAAGATTTGAGATAGTAAGCACCCTGCCACTGATTTTCAGCATATGTACCATCAGGTTTGGTATAGAACCAGCTATCGTATTTCTTATCGAAGATCCATTCATTTTCAGCCATAGCTCCACTATCCTTAAGATAGAATTTCTTTTTCCAGGTGCTACTTTCCATCACACCTTCAGCGTCAAAGTGATACCAGCTATTTTTGATTTTTCCCATTTGTTTCGTGTGATTTTACCAGATGCGTCGGCGTAACACCACTTCTCTACAATTTTTACCCACGATGATTCAGCTAGAGATCCATTTTTATTGAAAAGATAGTCCTTGTAAATCGTTTCACTGAGCATGGCGCCATCTTTGTCGAAGAAATACCAGACATTCTTGATTTTTTCCCACTTATCACGAGAAATTTTTCCTTCTTGATTCCCATAATACCATTTGTCAGCAATTTTTACCCATGTATTTTCTGCTAAGGCTCCACTACTATTGAACAAATAGTCATTGTAGATAACATTACTGATCATGATACCATTTTCATCAAATCGATACCAAACACCAGCTATCTTTTTCCAATTATTACGAGTAACTTTCCCGTCCTCAGTGGCATAATACCATTGGTCGTCAATTTTCACCCAAGAAGATTCTGCTAAGGCACCGCTATTATTCAAAATATAATCATTAAAGATAGTATTACTAAGCATGATGCCTTCTTGATTGAAATAGTACCAAACACCAGCTATTTTTTTCCAATTCGAAACGGGCTTATTATTCTCATAATATCGCCATTGGTTATTTTCTTTTTGCCAACCTTCTTTATTGGCTACCTCAACAACTGCTTCTTTTGAAGGTTGCTCCTTAGTTTCAGGGGTTTGAGAGGTTACTTTTTCAGCCTCGTTTTGATTTTTCTTCTCATTTCCTGCTGTATTCGAAGAAGTTCTTTCTGATGTTTGAACATTATTGGTAGCTTGAGAATCCTCGGCATAGACGGTCGTTTTTGCAAAACCTGCCATAGAGAGGGCAACTGTACTTGCCAGCAATATTTTTTTCATTCTTTTCTCCTTACAAATACCTAGATATTGTATTTGATATTTCTATATATTGTGTAAAAAACAGTATTTATCCACTATATTATACAATATTCTTTTAAATATAAAAGTAGTATCTTTCAGAAGAAAGAAACTTGTAATATTTCTACAATATTTTAGAAATAAAAGTCAATAAAAAGTAGTCGAACATAAGCTGAACGACTACTTTTTTATAAAATTATGCCTGACCATAGATCTCTTTTCGTTTCGTTTTAGTTACTTTGCTAGCATTATTCTTCCAAAGATTTGGATTGATAAAAATAGTAATGATTGCTAGTATTGCAAAAACTTATCCCAACATACCAGTAGGGTGCATCCAAGGTTGTAGAACGTCCTGAGAGATTAACAATTCCACGGAATAGTGTACCTGCTGTAATAGTTGCTACTGCCGAATTCCATAGATTTAGACTGATACGAGAGAAATGTGGAAGAACCTTGAGAAAGATTGCAAGTAGAATTCCCCCGACAAGAGGTGCTGCAAACAAATAGTGCATATGAACAGAAGTTTCTCCAAAACTAAAAGCTTCGTAAATTCTAGAAAATGCAAAGAAGAAAATAGAGATTAGTGTATAAGAAATGACTGTTTTTTTAAAACGTTTTTTGCCAAGATTAGTAACCGATGTAGACAATGTCACTCACCGCCCTTTCTGAAATTTTGTTTCCTCCAGTCGTTGGCTTATTGATAACCTGACCGTTAAAATATAGTGTCGATGATCCACCACCATCAAGGTTGTAGGCAGTTTTTGCTCCATAAGATTTCATAATCTCAGCAAGCTGATAAAGAGAAAGACCTTCACTTTCAGAGGTACGTCCGTCCGAAACAACAATAATATAGTGGTTTTCATCGATAATACCAATAGCTGTACGAGGATTTGATGCCATGGCCTGTCCTACTTCTTCGTTTCTACCTACTGAGATTTCTCCATTTTCAACCAAGGCTGGTCCAAAAGCCAAGAGATTGGCGACACCATCATTAACAAGTTGCTCAGCTGAAATCTGATCTTCGTAAATAACCTTGAAAGAGCCGTCTTTATAAATAGCTAAGTCGCCATTACTAGAATCTTCACGAACAGTATCACGATAAACAACTCCATTACGGATAACATAGCCTGTTGAGTTAGCACCATAGTAGTCCCCATTTACCGCTAAAATAGCATTGTTGTCAGCTGCAGTTACAGAGGTTTTTGCAGTTACGTTTGTCCCATAGGCATTTTGTGCAAAGGCTGTTTTTAGATAATCTGATGAATTCAGAATAACATCTGCAACGTAAACTTGCGTATTATTGACAGTCGTTTCAGTCAAATTAATAGAAATATTGTCATCTTTATAACTGGAGTCTGTGATGGTAGCTGTCTTAGCAGCTTGACTTGCTGCTGCAGCATTGGAACTTGTGCTGGTTGTAGCGACTGTTGATATTGTCTCAGCAAGGACAAAGGTCTTTAGCATTGAGTAACTAAAGGATCCTGTCAAGAGTAGGCCAAGAACTGAGGCGTAAGCATAGCGTTTCTTTAAAAATTTCATAATACAGTTGATGTCCTTTCCTTAAAGATGAATTTCTTCTGCACTGTCCAAGAGACAGCAAAGAGAAGGATCCCAACAATAACTTTAGCGATTAGAAGGTTGATACCAAAGACTGTAAAGAAGAGACGAATCAGTAGCGTGTCTAAGACAAAGAGTCCGACTGCTAGACCAAAATATCCCATTCCTGTTTTCACAAGGCTATCGTCGTTTTTAAAGACGAGTTTTTTATTTGTAGAATAGTTGAAAATAGAGCTAGTTACACGGGCTAGTCCGTTTGCTAGAAAGATTCGTAGACTCGTCGGAACTGTCGGCAAAATCAAGATTGCTAGGGCGTAAACGATATAATCTACAACAAAGCTACTGAGAGATGATAAGGCGAATTTAAAGATATTTTTATAAATCATGAGTCCGTCTTGAATTGGACGGAAGTGTGAAGCCTCATTATGATTAATATAGACGGTTTCAATCGGCACTTCTAAAATCTGGTATTCTTTAGTCGCCTCAAGCAACATATTCATTTCATATTCGTAACGTTGACCTTCTATCTTTAACATAAAAGGTATCAGGTTTGTCGTAAGGCACGAAGTCCTGTTTGCGTATCTGTTACTCCTACTCCTGTTTGAAGCTTAAAGAGAGCTTTGGTTAAGCTATTACCAAAACGGCTACGAAGGGGAACTTTTCCAGAAAAGGCACGTACACCCAAAATTAGCTTATTTGGATTTTCGGAAGCCTTATTGGCTGTACGGAAAATATCCCAAACCTTGTGCTGGCCATCCGCATCTGCTGTGACAACCGTACCATAAATGTTTTGTTCTTGAATAAAAGAAAAAGCTGTTTTTAGAGCCTGCCCTTTACCTTGGTTCACTTGGTGACGGATGACAGTTGAATATTGTTCTGCTTTGTCAAAGATTTTTTGGCACTCTGATGAACTGCCGTCGTCTATGACTAAGATATGAAAATCACTCTTTTCGTGAATTTTTTCGATGAGTTTGATAAGTTGCTTATCTGGTTGATAAGCTGGAATGACTATGTAGTTCATATCGACACCTCTTTCTTTGATGATGGTATAACTATACAGAATACTGCTTAAAGATACCTTATATCAGTTTTCTTTAAGAAAAAGTTTAAAAAACTTTAAGCCTAAAGAAAAGAACTTATCACTTACTAAAAATATGGTTTGAATTTTCAGATAAAAATAAATATACAAAAGAGGCTGGGACAAAAGTCCTAGCCTCTCAATTGTCTTTGGATTGTCGAGCAAGACGCAGTGGTTGAGTGGGCTCTACTACGTTGATTTCATCAGTTTTTACAGCCCTACTCAACTGTGCGGAGGTGGGACGACGAAATCGAATTCTAACGAATTACCGATTTCTGTCCCACTCTCAAAATTTAATATAGAATAGGAAAATTACTCTAGTTTTTCTCTTAACCTTTCAACAAAGAGATAGGCTGCTGGACAGGTTAAGGTGTTTTTGATCGTCAGATTATTGATTTGATAGATTTTTTTTCGGTCTGTATGTGGGAACTCACGACAGGCTTTGGGACGGACATCATAGATAGAGCAGAGATTGTCACCTCCTAAAAATGGACAGGGCATAGATTTGAAGACCTTATCTCCATCCTCATCTACCTGCAAAAACTCTGATTCAAAGGCTGGCAATTTCATTTTAAAGTACTTGGCAATACGTGTGATATCTGCTTCTTTAAAATCTGGACCAAGACTCTTACAGCAGTTAGCGCAGGCTGTACAATCAATTTCAGTAAAAACTTCTTGATGGATTTCAAGCGCAATTTTATCCAAATTTTTAGGAGCTTTCTTTTTTAAATTTCCTAAAAATTTACGATGTTCTTTTTGTTTTTGTAAGGCTAGTTGGTGATAATATTCGATATCGATTTCTTTTGACATAGCTTCTTTCTAGTTTTCTGGTTCTTAAAAATCTCTAAGAGAGTTGTTTTGTTACATAAATATATTTATGTAACAAAAATCTTTAATCTCTTGATAAAAAAATTTCTTTTATCATTTAATGATCTACTTATAACTTTCAAAGTAGGACGAAAACTACCGTTATTCTACCGGTAGCTTTCCTCTTTATACTAACATTCTTTCTAAAAAGGGTTTGATGCAGTTGGTTAAGATGCCTTCTATCCATGATTTCTGTGCGGATGATAGTTTTTCTGCCTTTAAAGACTCCTTTAAAAAGTCACGTACTTGGTCGGGTGATATTTCAAACTCAAAAGCCTTCATTTTGTAGAAAAAATCAAATAGATGATTAGAGAGGTATTCTCTTGAAAATGGAATTTCTCCAGTTTTTCGATACATGATTAGAAGTCGGGAAAAGCGAGCTTTTTCTTCGGGTATATCTTGAAAATAAGAGTTTAACAACCAGACTTGCTTTTGTTTTCTTTCAAGAGGATCTTGACTAGCAATGCGTTGATCCTTTTCGAGTTCTCTTTGGTACTGTTTTGATTTTATAGAACGTTCTGTCCGATTTTTACCGAAGAGAATCTTTTCCCACTGGCGCTCTTCTAGTGTCAGTGTTTCGCTCAGTCCAAAGTAATCCTGATAGGCACGTTCAGCTGGTCCCATTGCTAGAACCAGGTTATCCGCATATTGTTTAGCAATCTTGTCTCGCTTCTTTCGCTCCTTTTCAGCCTTGATGCGAAGTTCCTGCTCATAGTCAATTTTTTCTTTTCCTAGTTTAACAAGATAGAGCTGATCGTCAGATTTTCCAAGTAGAAAGGGTTTGATAAATTTTTCAAGGACTTCCTCCATACGAGCTTTCTTCAAAGGCTCTGCCTTACTCCAACTTCCACCTTGAAAAACTTCCAAAAAGAGTTGATAATCCTTTTCTGGTGAAAATTGATTACCTCGATTTGACTTAAAAGCTCCCTTTTCCCATAGCCAGTTGATTAGTCGCTCATCAAAATCCGTTTTATTAACTCGAATGGCTTCTTTTTTCTGGACCTTTCTGGTTAGATTTTCAAGCTTTCTGAGAAGTTTTTCTTCCTCTTCTAGCTGTTGATCTAGGCTAATTCTTTGGAAATGACGCACACAGTCACTTCCGATAGGAAAGAGACGTTTGCCGGTAACACCGTTAAAAAGTTCATAAGCATACTTAATGGCATTGCCACAGACACAATTGCTCCGACCGATTCCATTAAAAATCAAGGAAACTTCACTCCATTCTTTGGTAGCTTGTTCCCAATTATCAGCTTTAGAGGCCTCTAAAACTGCATCATATAAGTTTTTTCTAACAGGAATGGACATGATGCTTCCTTTCTTTAGAGTTTAACGACTTCTACTTGGTCTTTACCAAGTAAAATCAAATATTTTTCAACTTTATTTATTTGGTAAGAACGAGATAAGGCTTCTGCATAAAGTTCTAGTTGACCACGATAACGCTCAATGAGTTGACTTGGAAATTCATAATGATCTGTCTTGTAGTCAAAGAGAACAATTTTATCCTCATAAAGGAGATAACCATCTAAGATTCCACGGACAACAAAGTCTTCCTGACTCTTATCATCTCTTTTTAACATTGAGAAAGGTTGTTCTCGATAAAGTTTATCTTGGTTTGCAAGAATCTCTTGACCAAGAGTTGTATCAAAGAAAGACAATATTTTTTCTAGATTGATTTTGGATTTGACATCCGAACTTACTTGAACTTGCTCTAAAGCCTCTTCTAAAGTCTCTAAAGTGGGATTCTTTGCTAGATTAATTCTCTGCATGAGTTCATGGGTAGCACTACCAATTTCAGCACCAGTAACTTTCTTAGTTTTAGAGAAATCAGGAAGGTTGAAATGAACAGTGCTTTCTTTTAGTTGACTTTGACCAGCCACTACTACGCCTTCCATATCCATGACAGGTTCATAAAACTTTTTAATCTGGCTTGGGGTCTGAACACTTGGAAGATTAATTGCTGCACGGTGGATTTCATTATAGACTTCCACTTCTTTTAGCATTTGTAAAGCTTCCTTGATTGTATCAGATTGACGATTGTTTGCTTGGGATTGATCTTGAAGTTGACTTTTATTTTCCAACTCCCCAATAGCTTCTTTGGTTAGTTGTTCTTCACCTTCAAAACGCACATTAAAATGTAAATCCTCTTTAGAAAAGGCCTGATAGATTGCCCAAATCCAGTCCTGGAAATTTTGAGCATCAAGTCTAGTTTCACGTGTCAAAAGCCCTTTTCCGTTTGTCGGATATTCTTTAGACTCCAACTTTTCTCGAGATCCCTTTCCGACTAGATAGAGCTTTTTCTCAGCCCGAGTCATGGCTACATAAAGTAAACGCATCAACTCAGAATAGCTTGCTAATTGGAGCTCTTCCTCATTTTGAGTATAAGTCAAGCTTGGGATGGATAACTTAATCGTAGATGGGACATATTCCTCTTTTGCATTTGTAGCTACTCTAGCTACGTACTTGAGACCAAGGCCGTTTTTTCGACTTAGGATAACATCAGACATAGAATCTTGCTTGTTAAATTGCTGATCGATATTGAGAATAAAGACATAAGGGAATTCAAGCCCCTTACTCTTATGAATACTCATCAGCTCGACAGCATCCTTAGGTGGAGCTACAGCGACACTAGCAAGGTCATGCTGGGCTTCCAAGACTTGATCAATCATAGCTATGAAGCGTGATAAACCTTTAAAATTACTCTTTTCAAACTGATCAGCTCGTAGTGCTAGGGCATAGAGATTAGCCTGTCTAGCCTGACCATTTGGCAAGGCACCAACATAATCATAGTAGAAACGTTCGCTATAGATTTTCCAAATAAGGTCATAAAGTGAATGCGTTTTTGAGAACAAACGCCAAGAATTAACAGTTTCCATAAAAAAGTTGAGTTTTTTATGGAGTTCAGATGTTATCAAATCCTTTTGAGGACTAGTATTCGCTTGAGCATTGACTAATTTTTCATAAAAATTCTCTTGAACCTTATCCTCAGAATTTTGAAGAGCTAGACGAGCTAATTCATCCTCATCAAAATTAAACATCGGAGACTTCATTAAAGCAACTAAAGAGAAGTCTTGCAGAGGATTATGGATGACACGAAGAGTATCCAACATAACCTGCACTTCTAAAGATTGCAAATAATTGTTTTGAGCGCCATCCGTTTTAACCGGTATGCCATATTCCGACAAAGCAAGTAAAACCTGGTCATTGCGACTTCTGCTGGCAGTTAAGAGAGCAATATCATTGAAAGGAACCCCTTTATCATTATGAAGATGCAATATCTCCTTAATGACCATTCGCATTTCACCAGTCAATTTGTTGGTTGTAAGATTTTCTTCGTCATCAGTATCGCTAGCTTCATCCTTATCATACAAGAGGACTTCTGCCTTGTTTTCAGGATTTGCTTGAATATCAGTATTCCCAAAAACAAGCTGGTGCATACCATCATAAGAAATCTCCCCAACTTCCTCATCCATAAGATGTTTAAAGACGTCATTAGTAGCATCAAGAACTTCTGAACTACTACGGAAGTTTTCCTTGAGCAGTATTAATTGACCTTCTTTACTATCTTGAGCAAAGCTGTGGAATTTTTCATTGAAGATCTGGGGATCTGCTTGTCTGAAACGATAAATGGACTGCTTAATATCTCCTACCATAAAACGATTATGACCGTTTGAGAGGAGTTCCAGCATTCTTTCCTGGATGTGGTTGGTATCTTGGTACTCATCGACCATGACTTCGTGGAAACGTTCTTGATATTCTCGACGAACCTGAGGGTAGTTTTCTAAAATTTCAATGGTATAGTGGCTAATATCAGCAAATTCAAAGGCATTTTCTTCTCGTTTACGCTTTCGACAAGCTGAAACAAAATCACTCATAAAGGCTTGGAGGTCTTTGCCAAGTCCCAAGACCCTTGATGATAATCTTCCTGAAATTTTAATAAAGTAACTTGGTCATTTAGTGCAATTAGCTTTTCAAACTTGACTTTCCTCTCTTGGTTGTAGGCTTCCTTTAGAGCTTGAAGTTCAGCCTTACGACTAGCATTTGTAAGAGCACGGCCACCCTTATCCTTAGAAATACTCACAACTCGCTCTAAAACTTCTTGGTATTGCTTGAAAGTCGAGTCAGGCGTTAAAGCCCCAATTTCATCAAGAACTTGTTGGACAGATTCAAAGTAGGCCGCTTTTCCAAATTCCTTGGCATCATTCTCTAAATGATGACGGAAAAAGCTTTCTAAATCCCAGAGTTTTTCCTTTATATCATCTGCTAGCTTTTCTTTAGCAATCATAAAATCAGCATTTTCGAAGCCTTTTAAGAAAGATTCCTCTAGCCATGCCTGAGGATTACTGGTGGATTGTAAGAACTCATAAATCGTATAAACCTGTTTCCGCAATCCACGTGCATCCTTGCTTTTACCTGCAAAGTTCTTGACCAGCTGACTAAACTGTTCTTGTTCCTGACTTTGGTAGTGTTTTTCAAAAACCTGCCGAAAAACTTCATTTTTTAAGAGGAGTTGCTCACTTTCATTCTGAAGAATGCGAAAGTTTGGGGCGAGGTCAAGAAGATAGCCATGTTTAGCCAGGAACTTTTGAGTAAAAGAGTCCATGGTTCCGATGGCAGCATTGGGTAAATCAGCTAATTGTCTGCCGAGGTGTTTTTTTAGATCCAGATCTTGAGTCTCTTGAATCTGTTGGCTGATTTTCTTTTCCAGGCGTTCTTTTAACTCGGTTGCTGCCTTTACCGTAAAGGTTGAAATAAAGAGTTGGCGAATTTCTACACCACGCGCTAGTTGGTCAAGAATTCGTTCAGCCATGACAAAGGTTTTCCCCGAGCCAGCTGATGCTGAGACTAAAATATTTTTACCAGAACTGTAAATAGCTTGAATTTGCTCAGCAGTTTTCTTGGGTTTCTTGTCAGAGTTAGCTTCTGCTATTTGCAAAGCTTTAATTTCTGCTTGGGATAAAAATTTCATCGCTCCAACTCCTCTCTTATTTTATTAAACCAAGCTTCCTTGGCATTGCTCTTGGCGACTTTCTCTAAAAATCTCGCCTGACCTAAATGATAATTGGCTTCAAAACCTGTAATAGCTTGATATTGTTGAACATAGGGTGCAATACTTCTACCGTTTTCTGTATAAGGGTTAATCGCAAATTCACCAGATAAAATCTTCTCTGCCGCATTTTTGTAGAGAAGGGCATTATAGTCTAACAATAACTGGAATTCCTCATCAGACAACTGATAGGTCTTGTTTTTATTGTATAGTTCTCCAAGGTTCTTAATCTCTTTTTCGAGAAAAAGCCCTTGATACTTCATAGTCTTAGTCGTTTCTGCTAAAGCCTTTGAAAGAGTTTTAACAGTTTGTAAGGACTGAACTGGCTCCGACATCTCTAAATACATAGCACCAAAGAAATCTGTATTTCCTTCTTTCTTAAGAGCAGCTAGATAGGTTGGTAATTGTGAATTAAGGCCATTATAAAAGAGAGGGAAGTTAAACTGAGTTAGTGATGATTTGTAATCTACAACACCAATAGCATCACTGATTTTTAAGCGGTCGATACGGTCAACTTTACCACGGACATAGACATTCCTGCCGTTTTCTAACTGAACAAAAGCTTGTTCCTTACCGCCAAAGACTGCCTCTTCCTGAATTGTTTCAATTTCAGAATTGTGACGAAGTATATGCCCAGTTACACGCGCTACATCCAAAAGAACTTCCTTGGTTAATTGGGCTTCCAAACTTTCTTGATAAATGGCTTGAAATTCTCGCTCTTGACTGGTTTCAGAGATTGCTTGCTCTAAACGACGATCAAAAGATGTATCAGCAGGGAGTTTCATAGCTCGTTCAAAAATACGATGCAAGAAATTTCCATGACTTCGTGCATCAGGTCGCAGTCGCAATTCTTCCTGTAAGCCTAAGACATATCGAAGGAAATAGCTATATTCGTTTCGATAAAACTCTGTCAATCCCGAAGTTGATAGATAAAAATCTTGATCTTGAGGATACAAAGCCTCTAAAGTTTCAGTAGATAAAGTCTTACTTTTTGGACTTGTCGGTAGGACAGGATTATCCAGACCTTGATTTTCCAATTTTCTCCCCATAACACGAGCTAAAACCTTGATAAAGGTCAAGTCTTGCTCACTTGTATCCGTCTCACCTTGCTGGTGATAAGCAACAAGACTAGACAAGAGACTGTGATAAGAACCAATATCATCCTTTGATAGGTTTCTTCGGTCGATTCTCTTTTCAATCTTGGTAAAACCAAAATCCTGCAATTCTTTCAGATAAATCGACTCTTTACTCTCGTTTTCATTGAGCAAACTTGGCGCTGATAAGACCAATTGCTTCTTGGCAGAATTTACCAAAGAAAGCATGGTATAGCGATTCTTCTTAAGATTTTCATGGCTAGCAATCAATAATTGAGAACCTTCATGAGTTGTTTGATTCAGTACTTCCCTTTCTTCATCGCTCAGTAAACTCATGTTTTGAGTAATTTTAGGCAAGTGATCTTGAGTTAAGCCAAGAGCATAGATGTAATCAGAAGTCAAAGGCGCAATCAAATCATAACTTTGCACCAGAACAGTATCGACCGTTGCTGGAATTGTACGATAATTTGATAAGGACATCCCTGAATGAAGAAGAGACAAGAGATCATCTAAAGCAAGCTGAGAACCTTCAAAAACAGTAGCAAATTGCTCCATTACATGGCAAAATGCTTTCCAGACTTCCTCTTGTCTTTCTTGCTCTGCCACTTCCATGGTTTTAGATAAGGAGTGTAATTGCTTGGTCACAGATGCATCCTTCAAAAAGTTATTCCATTTTGTAAGGATATTTTCAGTCTTTTGCTTACGACTGGATAATAAGGTTTCTAGTGGGCTTAGAACACGAACACGAAGCTCATTTAATTTTTCTAAATCAAATTTCCCATGATGGTTTTTGTAAATTCTTGTTTAAAGTTAGAAAGACCATCAATGCCTAGATAACGGATATATTGTTCAAAACTATCGATTTCCTCTTGAGAAAGGTCAGTGTATAATCCGGTTCGTAAGAGATTTATCAAATCTTCCTGACGGAAATAGTAACGTTTGAGGCGTCCCATGGATTCTACAAATTGAGTCAAAGGATGATGGGCCATAGACTCACTCTTCCCTAGATAGAAGGGAATCTGATATTGATTAAAAATTGTCTGCAAGGACAGTTTATAAGACTCTACGTCTCCTAGCAAGATACGAAAGTTTTTATAGCTTAGATTAGCTTCTTGGTGTAATTTCTGGCGAATAGTACGAGCAACGAGCTCTAACTCTTCTTTTTGTGTCAGACAAGACCAGATTTGCAAATCTTCTCTATCCTTATCATCCACATCTAAGCTGATTTCAGAAAAATCATAAGCACTTTCGAGAAGTCTTGAAGCTTTGGCAAAAGCATCAAGGTTTTCATGTTCTTGGCAGGCATCTTCTGCCTTGGTCTGATATTTATAAGCTAAATGACGTAGAAACTCAACACTGGCTTGATAGAGATTCCCTTCACTAAAGGGGCTAGTGTAGGCTTTCTTCGTCGCATAGACACCAATAATAATCTCAACACCCTTGCGATGAAGCAAATCCACTAGGTGTTCCTCTTCTGCAGAAAAACGGGTAAAACCATCAATAACTAAAGCAATCTTACTAAAATCGCTACTTACCTTGTTTTCTTCGATAGCATCAATCAGATAGGACAATGGACTTCCCTGTGAAACTTGACCTTGATTTAAATAAGCTGTTATCTTTTCAAAAATCAAGAGCAAATCAGAGCGTTTATCAGCATCTGTCAAACTTTCCAAGTCCAAAAAACTCAACTTTGCTGTTGTCATTTCGTGATAAATCTCAATCAGTTGCTGGATGAATTGCGGATCTTGCTTAATAGCCCCATAAACACGTAAATCCTTAGAGTCAATCTCGGACAGACATTTATAGAAAGCCATACCTAGACCAATATCATCAAGACTAGATCTCTCAGAAATATCATTTAAGACCAGATAACGAGCCATTTGAGCGAAGCGCGTGACTGTGATAGCAAAAGAAGCCTGCTGACTCAAGCACTCCAGCACGGCGTGTTCCTTTTCAAAAGAAAGAGAGTTAGGGGCAATGTAAAAGACTCGTTTGCCTTGGGCGACCAGTCCCTGAGCCTCCTTTGTTAGGATTTCTGTCAAAGAAGTCCGAATATCTGTATAAAGTAGTTTCATCTCTGCCTCTTTTGTTTTTTTCATTACCTTTCATTATACCATGATTTAACAGAAGATTCTGTCTCTGATTGCCAAAAATGTGCTATAATATAGGCAAAAACACGTGAAAAGGAAATACTATGATTAAACTACTTGCTCTGGATATGGACGGAACTCTGCTCAACGAAGCCAAAGAAATCCCTCAAGCTCATATTGATGCTATTCATAAAGCTATCGACAAAGGCGTTAAACTGGTTCTCTGTACTGGACGACCTCTCTTTGGGGTTCTTCCCTACTACAAGAAACTCGGTCTTGATTTGCAAAATGAATATGTTATTGTCAATAATGGTTGTTCTACCCACCAAACCAGTGACTGGAGCCTTGTTGACTGGCGGGAACTTAGCAAATCTGACATCGAATACCTGAATGACCTTGCTGAAAAGAGTGAGGTTCAGTTGACTCTCTTTGATGAGGAACACTACTTCGTTCTCGGAGGCAAACCAAATCCTATCGTTCAATATGATGCTACACTTGTTTTCTCTGACCTGACTGAAATCTCACTGGAAGAAGCTACTAGCGAGAAGTATCGTATGTTCCAGGGAATGTTTTTAGGGACAAAAGAACAAACAGATGACTTTGAACAACGTTTTGCTGATGAACTTTGTCAGAGATTTAGCGGTGTTCGTTCTCAACCAGTGATCTATGAAGCAATGCCACTCGGTACAACCAAGGCTTCTGCTCTTTCTCGTTTGGCTGAGATTTTGGATATCCAACCTTCTGAAATCATGGCTATGGGTGATGCCAATAACGACATTGAGATGTTAGAGTTTGCTGGGCTGGGGATCGCCATGGGAAATGCCAGCGACCACGTAAAATCTCTCGCTGATGCCGTAACCGCTAGCAATGAAGAAGACGGTGTTGCACGCGTTATTGAGAAATATATTTTGTAGAAAATAAGCCCAGTCAACTAGTATTTCTAGCCAACTGGGCTTTTATTTTTTTAAAATTTAAAAACTTTAGAAACTCTTTAGAAATGCTTGACGATTCTTTGATATCTATGCTTTATACTAGAGTTATAAAAATAAAACATCTTATACTCTTCGAAAATCAAATTCAAACCACGTCAGCTTCGCCTTGCCGTACTCAAGTATAGCCTGCGGCTCGCTTCCTAGTTTGCTCTTTGTTTTTCATTGAGTATTAAAGGTTAAAGGAGAAAACTATGAAAACAGTCCTCGAAATCCATGGCTTGTCCAAACAATTTGGCAAACAACCTATTCTACAAGATCTAAGTCTCTCAGTTAAAGAAGGAGATGTCTATGGACTTATCGGAAAAAATGGTGCTGGTAAAACAACTCTGATTAAAATCATTACCCAATTATTATCTGCTGACCATGGAACTATTTCCTCTTTTTCCAGTCAAGGATATAAGGAGTGCACGAAAGCCCTATCTCGAGTAGGTTCAGTCATTGAATCCCCAGTAGCTCACAATCATTTAACAGCCTATCAAAATCTAAGATACTATTGTACGATTCGACATATCCCAAATGCTGATCAAGTCATTCAGGAAACATTAAAGTATGTGGGGTTAACAGATACAGGTAGAAAAGTTTTTCGAGATTTTTCTCTTGGGATGAAACAACGCTTAGGCATTGCTATTGCCCTACTATCAAAACCAGACTTTCTCATCCTTGATGAACCTATCAATGGACTTGATCCAATCGGTATCAAAGAGTTTCGTCAAATGATCCAACGTCTGAATCAAGAACTAGACATAACAATTCTCATCTCTAGTCATATCTTGTCAGAACTCTATCTGGTTGCCAATCGCTTTGGAATTCTGGATCAAGGAAGAATCATTCGAGAAATCAGTAAGGCCGAATTTGAGACATTGAATGAAGACTATATTGTTCTAAAAACGAGTGACAAAGAAAAAGCTAGCCAAATCTTAAAAGACAAAGTGCATCTTGAATTTAAAGTTGTTAATTCAGATAATGAAATTCATATTTTTAGTCATGAACAAGATGTTAAACGCATTCTCAAAGAACTTACTCTAGCAGATGTCGCTGTGGATGAGATTTACTATGCTCGTCAAAATCTTGAAGAATACTTCACACAATTAGTAAAATAGGAGGAAAACCATGATACATACAATTCAAGCAGACTTTTACCGTCTTTTCCGTTCCAAAGGTTTTTGGATTACAGAGCTCGTTCTCTTTGCACTCATGTTAATGGGAGCTACTTTCGGAGCTACAGGCAAGTTCATATCGGTCAGTACAAGTACAAACGTGGAAAGCGAACTACCTAGCAAGGGATGGGATGGTATACAAGCCCTTATTAACACCTCTAGCAATAGCTCAAACCTAGTTTTCCTCTGTATTATCCTTGCTTGCTTAGTTCTAGGAGTTGATCTTATCGGAAAACTCTATAAAAACAGTTTGACAGTGGGTGTTTCTCGCACAGAATTCTTCCTAGCTAAATTTGTAGTATTAGCAAGTATCGCTCTAATGCAAATTCTTGTTAGCCTAGTTATTGCTTTCGTACCAGCGACTATCCTAAACGGTCTTGGTACGATGCCAGAAGGATTTATTGGCAATCTCCTTCTAACAATTTCTCTTCAATTTCTCTGCCTTCTAGCTTGGCTATCTATTGTTTCCTTCATTCTCTATGTGACTCATTCTTATTTGGCTGTTTTCATTGGCTATTTAATCAGCTCTACCTTGCTTTCAACGCCGATGCTTATCTTTCCAGATATCGAGATTTTACGCTATTTATCCTTGAATGTTGCCTATGCCATGACTACTAATAGTCAAGCTATTCTCTATACCATAACGGTTTGCGTAACGGTCATACTTTTCTTCTCTTTCAGTGGACTGATAATTTTCAAGAAGAAAAGCCTATAAAAACAACCTCCTCTATTCAAAAAGAGGAGGTTCTTTGCTTTAAAAGAGAACTTTAACTGTAAACCAAGAACCATCTGTACTTAGTTGTAGTTCTGCACTAAGTAGATGGGATAATTCTTCTGTAATATAAAGACCTAAACCAGAGGATTCTTCTGTATCTGAGAGGTTTTCAGAGTAAAATCGTTGACTGAGATTTTCAATTTTACGAATGGGTTGTTTGACCAGATTAGCAATTTCCAAACAAATGTGATTGTCCACTTCCTTCAAAGAAAATCTCGCTTCATCCTTACCATGTTTTAGAACATTGCCAATAATATTTTGTAACATACGATCTAATAAATCTGGATCTGTTAATAAATAGAGACCAGGTTCCACTTGAAAATCAAGGTTAATCTTTGCCGTCTGAAAAGAATCATAATAGGTCAGTAATTTTTGTGTTATAAATGTTGAAACTTCTAACTCAGATAAGTCAGCTTTAACTGCTCCTTCCATTAAACGACGATAGTCCAAAAGAGCCTCTAGACGTTTTGAAACTTGATTGAGATGATGGGAAATTTTTTTTAAACTCTCATACTCAGGGTTTTCTGTTTTAAGCAATTGCTGAGTATAACCTGACGCAATCGTTAAAGGTGTTCGAATATCGTGTGCAATATTGCTAATAGCCATGTCTAAAGTCTGCTTCTCTCGCTTCATAATCAAGCGTGACTGCTCAACTTCTTGAAAGAGATGATTGATTTGCTGGTAAAGATGTAAAAATCCTTGGAGAAAGTGGACACTCCGATTCTCTTCATACTTCCAGTCAGAATCTTGTCTTCAATTTGTTGGCTCAAGTTTACCAGTGCTAGATGATAGCGAATCAACCCTATCGTCAATAGGATAATAACCAGCAGTAGCAAAGAAAGTAAAATATAGATCATTGCTCATCTCCTTTTAATCGAACACCAACTCCCCAGATAGTTTCAATATACTCTTGCTCTGGATCAAGTTGGCTTAATTTTTTACGGAGGTTACTTAAATGAGTGTTGAGAGTATTGTCGCCTGGTAAATAAGTATCCTCCCAGACTAATTCATAGAGTTCTTCTTTCGTGAAAATTTTCTTAGGATGTCCCAACAAGGTTTGGAGAATCAAGCATTCTTTCTTAGCTAGGCGAATAGTTTCCTGGCAATTTTTGATTTCAAAACTATCTGCATCAAATTGAATATTTTTTAACTGTTGAATCAACTTGTCAGGATGTTCGATTTCAGCTGCTTGCTTGTCACTTTTTTGACGTAATTGTACCGTAACCCTGGCAAAAACTTCATCCAAATCAAAAGGCTTTACAATATAATCATTAGCACCATCTAAGAGATATTGGCTGATGAGCTTTTTATCGCTTAGGGCAGTTAGCATGATGACAGGAATTGAACTATCTTGTCTAATGGCTTTTAAAACCTGATCGCCATTTTTACCTGGAAGCATAATATCTAACAAGATCAGATCAATGTCACCTTGTTCAATTCGTATCATTCCTTCAGTACCAGAAAAAGCCTGAATCACCTCATGTTTCTCAGAAAGAAGAGTTCTCAAAATTTCTTGAATTTCATTATTATCTTCAACGATAAGTATTCTAGCCATAAACACCAACCTTTCTAATAGTATTATATCATGTTTTTTTAGGAATTTCGGATAAAGAAAAACTCTCCTTCATGATTAAATATGAAGAAGAGTTCACTCTATCTATTTAAATTAAAGCTGTCAATGCGGTAATAACCCCAAAAACGATACCTGGCACATTAGCTGCTGCCAAAGGAATGTCACGTTCTTTTTCGTTTAGAAAACCTACTTCTTCTCAATCGGTGCTACACTGGCTAACAGTTTTTTGAGGCCAACTTCTGGGAAATTGATTTTCAATTCCTGAGTTGATCCACTACCTGATACTTCAAGAACCGTACCTTCACCCCATTTTTTATGAAGGGCAATATCCCCGATAGACCAGCTAGTCTCACTAGAAGCCGATTTAGAACCAGCTGCAAACTGACCAATGGTAGACCACTTGACTGAATAGATGTAGGCGCAGCATTGCGTTTACGATCCTGAAGTGCTTGAGCTAGGCTCATTCCTTTTCCAAAGGCAACACCTCCACTGCTATAAGATGCCTTGAAGCTACTATTGGCTGGACGAGCCAAACCTTGATAGGTCAGTAAATCTGAACTAATCTCATTGATAAAACGTGTTGGGCGATTATAGTTCGTGCGTCCAAAAAGCAAGCGTGAATTTGCATTTGTCAGATAGAGAATTTTCTCTGCGCGCGTGATACCGACATAGGCCAGACGACGTTCTTCTTCTAGTTCATCCATATCTTCTGCTGCTCGACTGAGTGGAAAGACGTTTTCTTCCATCCCAATCAAGAATACAACTGGAAACTCTAGTCCCTTGGCAGCATGGAGTGTCATCAAGGTTACTTCTGATGTCTCTTGACTACCTGTATCAGTATCTGCAATCAAGGCCAAGTCATTAAGGAAGCGACTGAGTTTATCCAGTCCTGTTTCTTCTTCCTGATTATCTGGATTATCATCAAAGTTCTTGGTAACAGAAAGGAACTCTTCGATATTTTCAACCCGAGCCTTACTTTCCAATGTCGCCTGTGCATTGAGAATATCCACGTAGCCTGTTTTTTCTAATACTGCTTCAACCAGTTCGGTGATGGTTAATTGGTCCAGTTGCTCCCGCAAATCAAGAATCATATTGGCAAAATCCCAGATAGACTGGGCTGCCTTACCTTTGATTCCTGATAACATAATATTTGCTGAAGCATCTAGCATGGACATGTTTTGCATATTAGCAAAATCACGGATTTTCTCTACTGTTCCTGGACCAATGCCACGCTTTGGTTCATTGATAATGCGCTCAAAACTGATATTGTCGCTCAAATTGGCAATGAGATTGAGATAAGCGATAATATCACGGATTTCCTTACGGCTATAGAATTTTGTTCCACCGACCATAGTATAAGGAATATTGGACTTGAGCAGAGCTTCTTCAATAGTACGAGATTGGGCATTAGTACGGTAAAGAACCGCAAAATCCTTGTGGAGGAAGTTTTGACTGCGACTAAGTTCATCGATGGTTTTGGCTACAAAGACTGCCTCGTCTTGTTCATCATTAGCACGATAGTAGACAATCTGTTCCCCATCAGCATTTTGAGTCCATAAATTCTTTGGACGGCGATTTTTATTGTTTTTGATGACATCATTAGCTGCTTGGAGGATGGTTTTGGTTGAGCGGTAATTTTCCTCCAACAAAACAACCTTGGCTTGAGGATAATCCTTCTCAAAGTCTAGAATATTCTGCATATCAGCACCACGCCAACCATAGATAGACTGGTCAGCATCCCCAACAACACAGATATTTTGGAAGCGAGAAGCCAAGAGTTTGACTAGTTGATACTGGGCGTGGTTGGTATCTTGATACTCATCAACATGGATGTACTGAAACTTTTGCTGGTAATAAGTCAAGACATCAGGATTTTGGTCAAAAAGACGCAAGGTCAACATAATCAAGTCGTCAAAGTCCACCGACTCTGACTGACGAAGTTCTTTCTGATAGGCTGTATAACACTTAGCTACAATTTGAGTGTACATATCTCCCGCCTGAGCAGCATAAGCAACATCGTCAATCAGATCATTCTTAGCATTGGAAATGGTTCCCAAAATAGTCCGTTCATTCCATTTTTTAGGATCCAAGTTTAACTGCTTGAGGATGCGTTTCATGAGCGTCCGCTGCTCACCTGGATCTACAATCGTAAAATTACGATTGTAGCCAATGTGGTCAGCATCACGACGTAGGATACGCACACACATAGAGTGGAAGGTCGCGATCAAACAATCCTGAGTAGTTGGGTTGAGGTTATAAGCACGCTCCTTCATTTCACGCGCCGCTTTATTGGTAAAGGTAATGGCCAAGATATTCCATGGGTTTACCATCTTTTCATCAATTAAGTAGGCAATACGGTGGGTTAAAACTCGGGTCTTTCCAGAACCAGCCCCCGCCATGATCAGCAGTGGACCTTCTGTTGTTTGGACCGCTTCAGCCTGTCGGTCATTCATACCGTTTAATAAAGGGTTCATTTTCTCTTCCTATTCCTATTCTTCAAGTCAATGTTTCTATTATATCAAAAAAGCGGAAAAATAACTTTTCTTAGAACTCTTCTGATTATTTTATACTCAATGAAAATCAAAGAGCAAACTAGGAAGCTAGCCGCAGGCTGCTCAAAGCACTGCTTTGAGGTTGTAGATAAGACTGACGAAGTCAGCTCAAAACACTGTTTTGAGGTTGCAGATGGAGGCTGACGTGGTTTGAAGAGTTTTTGAAGAGTATTAGTTAGCAAGATAAGAAGAGGCTGGGACAAAAATCCTAGCCTCTCAATTGTCTTTGGATTGTCGAGCAAGACGCAGTGGTTGAGTGGGCTCTACTACGCTGTTTTCATAAGCTTTTACAGCCCTACTCAACTGTGCGGAGGTGGGACAACGAAATCGAATTCTAACGAATTACCGATTTCTGTCCCACTCTCAGTGATTCTTCTATTAATCCTTTATAGACTGCAAAAGTGTCAAGAGGACTTTGGCAGAACGACGTCCAGCTTCTACGATGAATTCATCAAAGGAAACCGATGCTTCATGATTAGCATTATCACTCATAGCACGAACAACCAAGAAAGGTAGATTCAAGGAATGAGCTGCTTGAGCAATAGCTGCTCCTTCCATCTCCACAGCAAGAACTTGAGGGAAGTGTTCTTTAATGGCCTTGATTTTATCTTCTCCAGCTACAAAGCTATCACCTGTAGCGATTAAACCTAAATGCCAAGTTTGGTCCAGTTTAGACAAGCTCTCTTGAATCAAAGTGATAAATTTTTTGTCTGATTCAAAATAGAGTGGTTGTTGCGCCATTTGTCCATATTCATAACCAAAGGCAGTCACGTCAACATCGTGATAGCAAAGCTTATCTGCAATCACTACATCCCCTACTGCGATCCCATTTGCCACTGCACCAGCAGATCCAGTATTAATCACGGCATCTACTTGAAAGTGATCCGCTAAGATAGCGACACTCATAGCAGACATGACTTTACCAATACCACTTTCTACAAGTACAAGCTCAACAGAGCCAACTTTCCCTGTATGATAGCTATTTCCTAGAACCGTCTCTTCTTTAGCATTTTCCAAATGTTGAACAAGATAAACTAGCTCTTCTTGCATAGCGGCAATAATTCCAATTTTCATGATAGTTCCCCTAAATAAATCTCATTGCTAGAATTAACAAAATCAAGAGAAAAATGACTGTAAAAAGAATCTTATTTAATTTAGAATTAAAGACATTTCTCTTAGTATTTTCAATCCGACGACTTTTGTGAATAGAGGGTTCAACTTCGATAGTCAGTGTATCTTGACTAAAACCATGATCTCTGCTTCGTGAATAGCCAAAATTCTGAGAAGAAGTCGGTAAAATCTTAGTTTCCTCATCGTCAACCAAGGGAGGACCTGAGATGTCTTCTCCTCGATTGGCACGTTCAATCATTTCATCTGTTAATAAAGGTTTACCCATGAACTCCTCCACTATTTTTTTGTAATTCCCAGTACTGAATAGCCATGATAGTCTTGGCATCACAAATATGACCAGACTGGATCAGTGCTTTAGCTTGGTCTAGACTGACCTCGAGCAGTTCTAAAGTCTCATCTTCATCCTGAGGACGAGGATTTTCAACTTTTGTCAAATCGCTTGCCAAGTAAAGTTTTAAGCGCTCGTTACAAAATCCAATCGCAGAGTAAAAATCGTAGAGAAGACTTAATTTACCAGTATAGGCTGCTTCTTCTTCTAATTCACGAAGGGCTGCTGCTTCTGGATCTGCATTTTCCCCTACTTCAAGCTTACCTGCAGGAATTTCATAAGAGACTTTTTCAATCGCCTTACGATATTGTTTAACAAGGACAATCTTATTTTCTGGAGTGACTGCAAGGACACAAACTGCTCCATTGTGGAAAATTAAATCACGTTGCGCTATACCTTTGCCAGAAGGTAGTTCAACCTGGTCTTGAACCAATTGGAAGATCGGTCCTTTATAGATTTCTTTACGACTTATAGTCTTTTCTTCGATTCCATCGTTAGCTCCTATTTATTGTTAGGATGATGAGGGAGGCGAGTTGCATATTCATCCTTATTGACTTGACGACCTCGTCCAATAGCAATAGCATCAGCTGGGACATCCTTAGTAATAGTTGAACCTGCTCCAACAAGAGAGTTATCTCCAAGTTCTACTGGAGCAATGATAGTTGAATTAGATCCAACGAAAACATTGTTTCCAATGGTTGTTTTAAATTTGTGTTGACCATCGTAATTTACAGTGATAGTTCCTGCACCGAAGTTAACATCACTACCTACTTCACAGTTTCCAATATAGGTTAAATGACCTGCCTTAGTATTCTCCCCGATGCTTGAACCTTTGACTTCAACAAAGTTTCCAATATGCACATCTTTTGCAAGGCTTGATCCTGGACGGATATGAGCATAAGGTCCAACTGTAACGCCATCAGCAACAGTACTTTCTTCAATCATCGAGTTTGTAATCACTGTCCCTGAACCGATAGTACTATCAACGATATAAGTTCCGTTCGTCAAAACAGTTCCTGTACCAATTTTACTAGAACCTTTGAGGGTTACATTTGCTTCAATTTGAACTTCTGGATCGATTTCAACATCAATGTCAATGTAAGTCGCTTCAGGATTCACAAAACTAACCCCATTGATCATATGCGCTTGGTTAATACGACGACGCATGATGCCTTCAGCTGTTGAAAGGGCCACACGGTCATTAACACCTAGGCTTTCATCAAAGTCTTTCAGAGTATAGGCACCAACTTTTTCCCCTGATTCACGGAAAATACCAATCACGTCTGTGATATAGTACTCACCTTGTGCATTGTTGGTGTTGATATTTTTTAGGGCTTCAAAGAGGCGTGCATTATCAAAGACATAGGTTCCTGTATTGATTTCCTTGATTTGTTTTTCAAAATCAGTCGCATCCTTCTGCTCCACGATACGAAGCACTTCAGCATTCTCGTTACGAACAATACGCCCATAACCAAACGGATCATCAGCTTCTGCAGTTAGGATTGTCGCTACATTTTTGTGATTTACGTGGAAATCAATCAAGTTCTTTAGACTTTCACCAGTAATGAGTGGTGTGTCACCAGCAATAACCAATGTTTGTCCAGAAAGTCCTTCAAGAATTGGCTCAGCCATCATAACCGCATGACCAGTTCCTAATTGCTCAGACTGTCTTACAAAATCAGTTTGACCAGCCAAAACTTGTTCAACTAGCTCTGCCTTATGACCAACAACCGTTACTGTTTTTTCAGGCTTGATTGCCCCTACACTACGAAAAACATGCTCCAGCATAGAAATTCCTGCAACCTTGTGCATGACTTTTGGTAGATCTGATTTCATACGAGTACCTTTACCCGCTGCTAAAATAACTGCATAATTTGCCATATTTTTCTCTTTTCTATAGAAATTCCCTTATATTATATCATAAATTTGCTTTTTCAAACACAAAAGAGGGCAAATGCTTTAAAACATCGCATTCTCTAGATGATTTCGAGTATTTTTTTTTGATTTTTTTCACCATTTACGATACACTATAAAAGTATGAGAAAGAAAATAAATCCTGTTTTTATTTTTACTGTATTAGCTACTCTCGTGGGTATTTTAATCATCAATAGACCCAAGTTTGAAGACCATCCAGTCAAAACAAAGCAAAATCCAGTTCAAGTAGAAACTCAAGCTTTACATAATATCAACAAGCCTATTATTGATGTTTCTGGCTGGCAAAGACCTTCAGAGATTAATTATGACACCTTAGCTCAAAATATTTCAGGTGCAATCGTTCGGGTTCATAGTGGAGCTCAAGTTTCTGTTGAAAATGACGCTTCATTCAAAAATGGTGTCGATAAGGCTTATAAAGAGCATATCACAGAATTCCAAAAACGAAATGTTCCAGTCGCTGTTTATGCCTATGTAGCTGGAAAAAATGTCGAAGAAATGGAAAAAGCTGCTGAAGCCTTTTATAACGCTGCTTCCCCTTACAACCCAAGCTACTATTGGTTGGATGTTGAAGAAAAGACTATGTCTGACATGAACCAGGGTGTTGAGGCCTTTCGTGCTAAATTAGCTTCATTGGGAGCCAAAAATATCGGTATCTATGTTGGTGTTTACTTTATGGAGGAACATAGTATCAGCATTGATAATCATTCAGCTATCTGGATACCTTCCTATGGAACCAACTCAGGTTACTATGAGAGTGCTCCAAAAACAGATCTTAGCTATGACCTTCACCAATATACCTCTCATGGACACCTTGGTGGATTTGAACATAATCTAGATTTAAATCTTATTTCTTCATCAAAGAGCAAGGAAGAAACCTTTAGAAAATTGTTTTTAAATCCTTAATCACTATTACAATAAGCAAGTCAGACATTGCTTTCTGCTTGCTTTTCTTTATTTTTCAGTATTAAATCACTGTTTTATCTTTATATAATATGAATCTCGGAGGACCTCTATGTTATCATGGCTATCAAAAATTATTAAGGGAATTGTAATCGCCCTAGGTTTCATTCTACCAGGGATTTCTGGTGGCGTTCTGGCCGCTATCTTGGGAATTTATGAGAGAATGATTCGTTTTCTTGCCCATCCTTTTAAGAATTTAAAAGAAGATGTGCTTTTTTTCCTTCCTGTCGGCATTGGGATGCTTCTAGGTATTGGACTTTTCTCCTATCCAATCGAGTATCTTTTAGAGAATTATCAAGTCTATGTATTGTGGAGTTTTGCTGGAGCTATCATTGGTACCATTCCAAGTCTTGTTAAAGAATCAACTCGTGATTCTGATAGAGATAAGATTGATCACATATGGTTCTGGGCAACCTTCATTATTTCAGGTATTGCCCTCTATGCCTTGAATTTTGTAGTTGGTTCTCTATCTGCAAGCTTCCTTAATTTTACACTGGCTGGTTGTTTATTGGCTCTTGGAATTTTGGTTCCAGGGCTTAGTCCTTCCAATCTTCTCTTGATTCTTGGCCTTTATAGTCCTATGTTAGCAGGATTCAAGAATTTTGATTTGTTAGGAACCTTCTTACCAATTGGTATCGGGCTTCTTATCACTCTGATTATCTTCTCTAAATTCATGGACTATGCTCTTCGCCTTTATCACTCACGTGTGTATCATTTTATCATTGGAATCGTACTATCAAGCACACTTTTGATCCTTATTCCAAACGCTGGCAATGCCGAAAGTATCAGTTACAGTGATTTGTCACTAGTTTCTTATGTGCTGATTGCTTTCTTCTTCGCACTAGGTATTTGGTTGGGAATCTGGATGAGTCAATTGGAGGATAAGTATAAATAATGGCAAAAAAAGTAAAAGTTAAGAAAACCTTGGTCCAACAAATTTTAAATAAGGCAGGAATAAACCATACAGGAATTCAAATTAATGCTTTGGAAGGTGAGATGCCTCAAGGTTATGAAAAGAATCAAATTTTCAAGACTCTAGCACTTCTGGGTGATAAGACTGGACCAATTATCGGTATCCTTCCTATCACTGAACATCTTTCTGAAAAGAAACTGGCTAAGATTTCTGGTAACAAGAAGGTCAGCATGATTCCACAAAAGGACCTAGAAAAAACAACAGGCTATATCCACGGTGCCAATAATCCCGTTGGGATTCGTCAAAAACATAACTATCCTATCTTTATCGATAAAAGTGCACTTGAACTTGAAGAAATGATCGTTTCTGCAGGGGAGGTTGGTCACAGTATCATTATCAATCCTCAAGATTTAGCCTCCTTTGTTAAAGCTGAATTTGCAGATATCTTGGAGGCAAGTAACTCATGAAATTCTACTTTATTCGTCATGGTAAAACACTTTGGAATCTTGAAAGACGTTTTCAGGGAGCAAGTGGGGATTCTCCACTCTTAGATGAATCCATTGAGACCTTAAAAAAATTGGGCCAGTATCTTCAGGAAATTCCATTTGATGTGATTTATTCTAGTGATCTTCCTCGTGCTATAACCTCTGCTCAAATTATCCAAAGTCAACTGAAAGACAGCTGTCCTTTACAAGAAACACCGTCTCTAAGAGAGTGGCAACTTGGAAAACTTGAAGGAGCAAAATTTGCAACTTTAAAAGCAATCTATCCTGAGCAAATGAATGCTCTCCGTAGCAATCTAGCGAAGTTTGATTCGACTATGTTTGGTGCTGAGTCTGTCTATCAAACAACTCAACGTACCATTCAATTTATCAAATCATTAGAGTCCAAACCTTTTGAATATGTCATGGTTGTCGGTCACGGAGCCAATCTTACAGCCAGTATACAAACTCTTCTAGGCTATGATACTCATTTACTTAGAAAAGATGGTGGTCTAGCAAATGCTAGTGTTACTATTCTCGAAACAGAAGACTTTAAAAACTTCAACCTCATAGTCTGGAATGACACTTCTTACCAAGATAATAACTGAACTTAGCAATCACTGTTAAGTTCTTTTTATATTTTGTAGAATATCCGTGAATTTATTTGACATTTATGATAAAATGGGAGTATCGCAAAAAAGACTCATCGTATCAAGTATTGAGTAAAAACTAGGAGGAAACCATGTCAACAGAACATATGGAAGAATTGAATGACCAGCAGATCGTTCGCCGTGAAAAAATGGCTGCGCTCCGCGAGCAAGGAATCGATCCATTCGGTAAACGCTTTGAACGCACTGCAAATTCACAAGAATTAAAAGATAAATATGCTGACCTCGATAAGGAACAACTACATGAATTGAACGAGACTGCTACTATCGCTGGACGTTTGGTAACAAAGCGCGGTAAAGGTAAGGTTGGATTTGCCCACCTTCAAGACCGCGAAGGTCAAATCCAAATCTACGTTCGTAAAGATGCAGTCGGTGAAGAAAACTACGAAATCTTTAAAAAAGCTGACTTAGGAGACTTCCTTGGTGTCGAAGGTGAAGTCATGCGTACCGATATGGGAGAACTCTCTATCAAGGCAACTCACATTACGCATTTGTCTAAAGCTCTTCGTCCGCTTCCTGAAAAATTCCATGGACTAACTGACGTTGAAACCATCTATCGTAAACGTTACTTGGACTTGATTTCTAACCGTGAAAGCTTTGAGCGTTTTGTCACTCGTTCAAAAATCATTTCTGAAATTCGTCGTTACCTTGACCAAAAAGGCTTCCTTGAAGTTGAGACACCTGTCCTTCACAACGAAGCTGGTGGTGCTGCTGCTCGCCCATTTATCACTCACCACAATGCTCAAAACATTGACATGGTGCTTCGTATCGCGACAGAGCTCCACTTGAAACGCCTTATCGTGGGTGGTATGGAACGTGTTTACGAAATTGGTCGTATCTTCCGTAACGAAGGAATGGATGCTACACACAACCCTGAGTTCACTTCTATCGAAGTTTACCAAGCTTATGCAGACTTCCAAGATATCATGGACTTGACTGAAGGTATTATCCAACACGTTGCTAAAGCTGTTAAAGGCGATGGTCCAGTTATCTATCAAGAAACTGAAATCAAGATTAACGAACCATTCAAACGTGTTCACATGGTTGACGCTATCAAGGAAATTACAGGTGTCGATTTCTGGCAAGACATGACTTTCGAGGAAGCAAAAGCTATCGCTGCTGAAAAGAAAGTTCCAGTTGAGAAACACTATACTGAAGTTGGTCACATCGTCAACGCCTTCTTTGAAGAGTTTGTTGAAGAAACTCTCATCCAACCAACCTTTGTCTATGGTCACCCAGTAGCTGTGTCTCCACTTGCTAAGAAAAATCCTGAAGATGAGCGCTTCACCGACCGTTTCGAACTCTTTATCATGACTAAAGAATACGGTAATGCCTTTACTGAGCTTAACGATCCAATCGACCAGCTTAGCCGTTTCGAAGCTCAAGCTAAAGCCAAAGAACTTGGTGATGATGAAGCTACAGGTATTGACTACGACTACATCGAAGCCCTTGAATACGGTATGCCTCCAACAGGTGGTTTGGGAATCGGTATCGACCGTCTCTGCATGCTCCTCACTGATACTACTACTATCCGTGATGTATTGCTCTTCCCAACTATGAAATAAAAATACAAATCTCCTAGTCACATTCTAGGAGATTTTTTAGTGTTAATAAAAAGAGGCTGGGACAAAAGTCCTAGCCTCTCAATTGTCTTTGGATTGTCGAGCAAGACGCAGTGGTTGAGTGGACTCTACTACGCTGATTTCATCAGCTTTTACAGCCCTACTCAACTGTGCGGAGGTGGGACGACAAAATCGAATTCTAACGAATTACCGATTTCTGTCCCACTCTCTTTTGTTGTTCAATTAGAATAATCCAAGAACAGTTCCATCGCTTTCAACGTCCATGTTAAGAGCAGCTGGTCGTTTTGGAAGTCCAGGCATGGTCATAACGTCACCAGTAAGAGCAACGATAAAGCCTGCACCAAGTTTTGGTACCAATTCACGAATGGTAATTTCAAAGTTTTCAGGTGCTCCAAGAGCATTTGGATTGTCTGAGAAACTGTATTGAGTTTTAGCCATACAGATAGGTAGTTTATCCCAACCGTTTTGAACGATTTGAGCGATTTGAGTTTGAGCTTTCTTCTCGAAGTTTACTTTGCTACCACGGTAGATTTCAGTAACAATTTTCTCAATCTTTTCTTGAACAGAAAGATTGTTATCGTAAAGACGTGTGTAGTTTGCAGGAGTTTCAGCAATCGTTTTGACCACAGTTTCAGCAAGCGTTACTCCTCCTTCAGCTCCATCAGCCCATACACTAGCCAATTCAACAGGAACATTGATTGAAGCACAGAGTTCTTTCAAGGCTGCAATTTCAGCTTCTGTATCAGATACAAATTCGTTAATAGCAACAACTGCTGGAATACCGAACTTACGGATATTTTCTACGTGACGTTTCAAGTTAGCAAATCCTGAACGAACTGCTTCTACATTTTCTTCTGTCAGAGCATCTTTAGCAACTCCACCATTCATCTTAAGGGCGCGAAGGGTTGCAACAATAACTACTGCATCTGGTGAAGTTGGCAAGTTTGGAGTTTTAATATCAAGGAATTTCTCAGCTCCAAGATCGGCACCAAAGCCAGCTTCAGTTACTGTGTAATCAGCTAAGCGAAGTGCAGTTTTAGTTGCTAAGACTGAGTTACAACCGTGTGCAATATTGGCAAATGGGCCACCGTGAACAAAGGCAGGTGTACCATAGATTGTCTGCACAAGGTTTGGTTTGATAGCATCTTTCAAAATCAATGCCAAAGCACCTTCAACCTGTAATTCTCCAACCGTAACAGGTGTACGGTCAAAGCGATAACCGATAACAATATTTGCCAAACGACGTTTCAAATCTTCGATATCAGTTGCCAAGCAAAGGATGGCCATGATTTCAGAAGCAACAGTGATGTCAAATCCATCTTCACGGGGAATACCATTAAGTGGGCCACCAAGTCCAACAGTTACATGACGAAGAGCACGATCATTCAAGTCAACAACACGTTTCCAGAGGATACGACGTTGGTCAATTCCTAGCTCATTTCCTTGGTGCAAGTGGTGTCAATTAAGGCAGAAAGAGCATTATTGGCAGTTGTGATAGCGTGCATATCTCCAGTAAAATGAAGGTTGATGTCTTCCATTGGTAACACTTGGGCATAACCACCACCAGCAGCACCTCCTTTAATCCCCATAACAGGTCCAAGAGAAGGTTCCCGGATAGCAATCATGGTTTTCTTACCAATCTTATTCAAAGCATCAGCAAGACCAATGGTAATAGTAGATTTTCCTTCACCTGCTGGTGTTGGGTTGATAGCTGTAACTAGGATCAATTTACCAACTGGATTACTTTCAACTTCACGAATCTTATCAAAACTAAGCTTAGCCTTGTATTTTCCGTATAATTCCAAATCATCGTAAGAAATACCTAGTTTTTCTACGACATCAACGATTGGTTTCAATTCGATACTTTGTGCAATTTCAATATCTGTTTTCATAACAAACTCCTCTACCTCAAATGTGTTAATTCATTATATCATAAAATAAGATTTTTAACAGTCATAAAGCTTGGTAATGTTCGTAAATTCCTCTATATGATAGATTTTCTAGCCTTCTATTTAAATTTTTATATGCCTTTATAAGTTTTAACTATAGTGTAAAGTCTGGATTTCACATAATATTTTATCGCTTTCATTTTACTTACTGCTCATTTTTTTGTACAATAGTTCTATGAAAATTTTAGTTACATCTGGTGGTACAAGCGAAGCCATTGACCGAGTTCGCTCCATTACCAACCACTCTACTGGTAGACTTGGCAAAGTTATAACTGAATCTTTACTGAAGGCTGGACATCAGGTTTGTCTGATTACGACACAACAAGCATTAAAACCAGAGCCACACTCGAATTTGTCCATCATTGAAATCAAAAACACTTCCGATTTACTTCAAGAGATGCAACGGATTGTTCCTGATTATCAAGTTTTGATTCATTCCATGGCAGTCTCTGACTATAGTCCTGTATACATGACTGGTCTTGACCAAGTCCAAGCAAGCCAAGATTTAAGTGAGTTTTTGCATAAGAAAAATATGGAAACAAAGATTTCCTCTAAAGATGAGGTGCAAGTCCTATTTCTCAAGAAAAATCCCAAAATCATTTCTCTTGTCAAAGAATGGAACCCAAGTATCCATCTCATCGGCTTTAAACTGCTTGTCGATGTTACCAAGGAAGATTTGATTCAAATCGCTAGAGAAAGTCTTGAAAAGAATCAAGCTGACTTGATTGTAGCTAATGACCTCACTCAGATTAATGCGGAACAGCACCTGGCTTATCTAGTAGAAGAAAAAGATTATCAGATTGCTACTAATAAGCAAGAAATTGCTGACTTATTAGTCAAGAAAATTCAAGGATTTGATCGTTAGAAAGGAATCATATGGCTAATATTACAATCGCTATTACTGGATCTATTGCTGCATATAAGACTGCTGATTTGGTTAGTTCTTTGAAAAAACAGGGACATTCTGTGACAGTTCTTATGACCCAGGCTGCGACAGCATTTATTCAGCCTTTAACCTTTCAAGTCTTATCTCAAAATATTGTGCATCTGGATGTTATGCAGGAACCTTATCCTGACAAAGTCAATCATATCGAACTTGGCAAAGAAACAGATTTATTTATCATAGTTCCTGCAACGGCCAATACAATCGCTAAATTAGCTCATGGTATAGCTGACAATATGGTGGCTGCTACTGCTCTTGCCTTGCCCCACTATGTTCCAAAACTAGTAGCGCCTGCTATGAACACCAAAATGTATGACCACCCTGCTACCCAAGCTAATCTAAAAACCATAGAAAATTACGGCTATACAATCATTTCTCCCAGAAATTCTCTTCTCGCCTGTGGAGATACAGGTCGTGGTGCTCTCGCTGATCTTGAAACCATTTTAAAAGAAATAAAGGATAAACTTCATGAACAAACGCTCTAATATTGCTCCAATTGCTATCTTTTTTGCCATTATGATTGTTATTCATTTACTGAGCTCAATTTTATTTAATGTGCTTCCTTTTCCAATCAAACCGACCATTGTTCACATTCCAGTAATTATTGCAAGTATTATCTATGGACCAAGAATTGGTGCAACCTTAGGATTCTTGATGGGAATGCTTAGCTTGACGGTTAATACACTCACAATCCTGCCAACAAGCTATCTTTTCTCACCATTTGTACCAAATGGTAACTTTTATTCAGTTGTGATTGCAATTGTTCCTCGTATCTTAATCGGTTTGACACCTTATTTCGTCTATAAACTACTAAAGGGAAGAGCTGGACTCATCTTCGCAGGTGCACTTGGTTCACTCACGAATACAGTATTTGTCTTAGGTGGCATCTTCTTCCTTTTCGGAAGTGTTTTTGATGGAAATATCCAAAAACTATTAGCTACTGTTATCTCAACAAACTCAATTGCAGAATTAATTATCTCGGCTGTATTAACTCTCATCATCGTTCCGAGACTTGAAAAGATTAAACAATAAAAACTGTATCTCTTGATACAGTTTTTTTGTTTATTACTGAGCTAAACGAGCTTCTTCTAAAATCTTCTCAATTTTTGTGGTTAATAAATCAATAGCTACTGTATTGGTCACTCCTTCTGGAATCACGATATCTGCATAACGCTTTGTTGGCTCGATAAATTGATGATACATAGGTTTCACTACACCAAGATACTGATCAATAACGCTATCTAAACTACGACCACGCTCTTCCATGTCACGCTTAATACGGCGAATGATACGGACATCATCATCTGTATCCACGAAAATCTTGATATCCATCAAATCACGAAGACGTTTGTCTTCCAAAACTAAGATCCCTTCTACGATAAAGACATCTTGAGGTTCTTGACGATAGGTTTTAGAACTTCTGGTATGAGCAGCATAATCATAGGTAGGAATATCAACTGGACGTCCTGCCAACAACTCTTTGATTTGCGCAATCATTAAATCAGTATCAAAAGCAAAAGGATGGTCATAGTTGGTCTTGATACGCTCTTCAAAGGTTAGATGAGATTGATCTTTATAGTAGGAATCATGCTCAATCATAGCTATTTTCTCATTTGGAAAATGTGACAAGATTGCTTTAGAAACGCTTGTCTTTCCACCTCCAGATCCCCCTGTTACTCCGATAATGATTGGTCTATTTTGCATTGTAGCCTCCTTGTGTTTTCCCTTGTCTATTTTATCATATTTTTGATAAATTTTACAGATGGAGTTTTCTACAATATAGAAGAAAAATCCCCATAGCTAGAAGCTACAAGGATTTGTAATTGATTAATCGAAGTTAACGTATTCTTTAGAAAGTTCAAGAACTTCTTCCATTGTTGAACATTCAGTAAGAGCACGGTTAGCGTATTCTTGCATCTTAGCTGTATCCAATTTCTTCATCAAGCTACGCGTACGAAGTACTGAAGTAGCTGACATTGAGAACTCATCCAAGCCCATTCCGACAAGGAGTGGAACAGCAGTTTGGTCACCGGCCATCTCACCACACATACCAGCCCATTTACCTTCAGCGTGAGCTGCTTTGATAACATTGTTAATCAAGCGAAGGATTGATGGATTGTATGGTTGGTAAAGATATGAAACTTGTTCGTTCATGCGGTCAGCAGCCATTGTGTATTGGATCAAGTCGTTTGTACCAATTGAGAAGAAATCAACTTCTTTAGCAAATTGGTCAGCAAGCATAGCAGCAGCTGGGATTTCAATCATGATACCAACTTGGATGTCATCCGCAACTGCAACACCTTCAGCAAGAAGGTTAGCTTTTTCTTCATCGAAGACTGCTTTAGCTGCACGGAATTCTTTCAAAAGGGCAACCATTGGGAACATGATACGCAATTGACCGTGTACAGAAGCACGAAGAAGAGCACGGATTTGAGTGCGGAACATTGCATCTCCAGTTTCAGAGATAGAGATACGAAGAGCACGGAATCCAAGGAATGGGTTCATTTCGTGTGGCATATCGAAGTAAGGAAGCTCCTTGTCACCACCGATATCCATTGTACGAACGACAACTGGTTTACCGTTCATTCCTTCAAGAACAGCCTTATATGCTTCGTACTGTTCGTCTTCAGTTGGGAAGTCTTGAGAATCCATGTACAAGAACTCTGTACGGTAAAGACCGACAGCTTCTGCTCCGTTTTCGTTAACACCTTCAACGTCTTTTGGAGTACCAATGTTTGCAGCCAATTCGAAGTGTTTACCATCAGCAGTAACTGTTTGAGCATCCTTCAAGAGTGCCCATTCAGCTTTTTGTTTGGCATAAGCTTCTCCTGCTGCTTTAAACTCTGCTGCTTGTTCTTCAGTAGGGTTGATAATGACCTCACCTGTAATACCGTTAACGGCAAGCAGGTCACCATCTTTAACGATTTCAGTGATGTTGTTTGTACCCAAAACTGCAGCGATTTCAAGTGTACGAGCCATGATAGCTGAGTGACTTGTACGACCACCAATGTTTGTTACAAAAGCTTTTACAAAGTTTTTGTCCAATTGAGCTGTATCAGATGGAGTCAAGTCGTGAGCAATCACGATAACTTCTTCATTGATTGAAGCTGGGTTTGGCAATTTTTTACCGAGGAGGTTAGCCAATACACGTTTTGTTACGTCGCGGATATCCGCTGCACGTTCCTGCATGTATGGGTTGTCTTCCATGCCTTCAAAGATTGTGATAAACATGTCTGTAACTTCTTTCAGACCTGCTTCTGCATTCACTTTCTTAGCACGGATAGTTTCTTTGATTTGACCGATCAATTCAGGGTCAGCAAGAACCATCAAGTGAGCGTCAAATACTTGTGCCGCTTCTTCACCAAGCGTACCTACAGCCTTCTCGCGGATAAGAGAAAGCTCGTTTTGAGAAGCTTCAAGAGCAACATCCAAACGAGCCTCTTCTGCATTTGTATCTTCGACTGTAACAGTCTCGAATGATAAATCCGGTTGAACGAGTAGATATGCTTTGCAACTGCAACACCATCAGATGCTGCGATTCCTTTAAGCATTTCTGTCATTTCCTTATGCCAATCCTTCTTTTTCCATTGTTTCTGAGATTGCAGCGATAGCGTCGTCAGCGTCTGCACCTTCAGCAGTGATTGTAACATCAGCACCTTGACCAACACCAAGGCTCATTACACCCATGATAGATTTAAGGTTAACTGATTTACCTTTGTACTCAAGAGTGATATCTGAAGCAAATTTGCTAGCTGTTTGAACCAACAATGTTGCTGGACGTGCGTGAATACCTGTTTCTGCCACTACGTGGAAATCTTTAGAAGCCATAGTTTGACTCTCCTTTAATAGTTTTCTTGTTGAGTTACATATCTGATAACCCTTACAATTTAGTATTATATCACCTTCATTGATATTTTTCAAGTATTTTATGGACTTTCTTCAATTTCCTTTCAGATAACTTGCTGAAAATCTTCTATAAAATTTAGCAAAACACAGTATGTAGTTTTTCTAGAATCTCTAATCATGGAACCAATGCTTTTTCGCTCATTGTTTTCAAAAACTACACTATATATTGTGTTTGTAGGTAAAATCAGTAAAACAATTACACAAGATTTAGTTTTAGAAAGTTGACAAAGTTTTTTTTTCTGATATACTAAGAAAGTAATAAATTTTTAAAGAGGAGTTACAGAAATGGTAACCGTATATTCTAAAAACAACTGTGTCCAATGTAAAATGACCAAACGCTTTTTGGACAGTAATAATGTTGAATATAAAGAAATCAATCTTGATGAACAGCCTGAATACATTGATCAAGTAAAAGAGCTTGGCTTTAGTGCCGCTCCTATTATTCAAACACCAACAGAAGTTTTCTCTGGTTTCCAACCAGGTAAACTCAAACAACTTGCTTAAGAATCAGGACAAAAGCTTCTATGTCTATCTTAGAAGCCTTTCTTTTGTAATTAGATAAAGGATTTTTTATGGGATTAAAACAACTTGAAGATGTGACTTACTTCCGTCTTAATAACGAAATTAACCGTCCTGTGAATGGACAAATCATGCTTCACAAAGACAAGGAAGCTCTAGAAGCCTTCTTTAAAGAAAATGTTGTACCTAATACAATAGTTTTTGATTCAATTACGGAAAAAATTAATTTCCTCATTGAACATAACTATATTGAAACAGCATTTATTAAGAAATACCGTCCAGAATTTTTGGAAGAGCTACATCAATTTATTAAAGATCAAAACTTCCAATTCAAGTCTTTCATGGCTGCCTATAAATTTTATAATCAATATGCTCTGAAGACTAATGATGGGGAATACTACCTTGAAAGCATGGAAGACCGCGTCTTCTTTAATGCCCTTTACTTCGCTGATGGTGATGAAGCAATTGCTATTGACATTGCTAATGAAATCATCCACCAACGTTATCAACCTGCTACTCCTTCCTTCTTGAATGCAGGACGTGCACGTCGTGGTGAGCTGGTATCTTGCTTCTTGATTCAGGTAACAGATGATATGAACTCTATCGGGCGTTCTATCAACTCTGCTCTTCAACTTTCACGTATTGGTGGCGGTGTGGGTATTTCCCTCAGCAACCTTCGTGAAGCTGGAGCCCCTATCAAAGGATATGAAGGCGCGGCTTCTGGTGTCGTTCCAGTTATGAAGCTTTTCGAAGATAGCTTCTCTTACTCAAACCAATTGGGGCAACGTCAAGGTGCAGGGGTTGTTTACCTCAATGTCTTCCACCCAGACATTATCGCCTTCCTTTCTACTAAGAAAGAAAATGCCGATGAAAAGGTTCGTGTCAAGACTCTATCACTTGGTGTTGTGGTACCAGATAAATTCTACGAATTAGCACGTAAAAATGAAGAAATGTATCTCTTCAGTCCTTATTCTGTTGAAAAAGAGTATGGCGTACCTTTCAACTACATCGACATCACTGAAAAATACGATGAACTAGTTGCAAATCCAAACATCCGCAAGACTAAAATCAAGGCGCGTGATTTGGAAACTGAAATTTCTAAATTGCAACAAGAATCGGGTTATCCTTATGTAGTCAATATCGATACTGCTAACCGTGCAAATCCAGTTGATGGTAAAATTATCATGAGCAACTTGTGTTCAGAGATTCTCCAAGTCCAAGAACCAAGTCTTATCAACGATGCGCAAGAATTTGTTCAAATGGGTACTGACGTTTCATGTAACCTTGGTTCAACAAACGTGGTCAACATGATGACTTCGCCTGACTTTGGTCGCTCTATTCGTGCAATGGTTCGCGCTTTGACCTTTGTAACAGATAGCTCACACATCGTTGCTGTCCCAACTATCGACCATGGAAATAGCCAAGCTCACACCTTTGGCCTCGGTGCTATGGGACTTCACAGCTACCTTGCTCAGCAATTGATTGAATACGGATCTCCTGAATCTGTTGAGTTCACCAGCATTTACTTTATGCTTATGAACTACTGGACCTTGGTTGAGTCAAACAATATCGCACGTGAACGTGGTGTTACCTTCCACAACTTTGAGAAATCAGACTATGCTAACGGAAGCTACTTTGACAAGTATTTGACAGGCGAGTTTGTTCCAAAATCAGACCGTGTTAAAGAACTCTTCAAAGATGTCTTTATTCCAAGTGCTGCTGACTGGGCTGAACTTCGTGACAAGGTTCAAGCAGATGGTCTTTACCACCAAAACCGCCTTGCTGTAGCACCAAATGGTTCTATCAGCTACATTAACGATGTTTCTGCTTCTATTCACCCAATTACGCAACGTATCGAAGAACGCCAAGAGAAGAAAATCGGTAAAATCTACTACCCTGCAGCAGGCTTGTCAACAGAAACCATTCCTTACTACACTTCTGCTTACGACATGGATATGCGTAAAGTGATTGATGTTTACGCTGCTGCAACTGAGCACGTGGACCAAGGACTTTCACTTACTCTCTTCATGCGCAGTGACATTCCAAAAGGTCTTTACGAATGGAAGAAAGAAAACAAACAAACGACACGTGACTTATCTATCCTTCGTAACTATGCCTTTAACAAGGGTATCAAATCTATCTACTACGTCCGTACCTTTACTGATGATGGTGGAGAAGTCGGCGCTAACCAATGTGAGAGCTGTGTGATTTAATTCGTCTCTCAAAAGTATCGCATTTACTCAATCCATAAAACGTATTTTTCTGATAAAATCATGTAAGAACATAAAAGTCGGGCTTCCGACTTTTTGTTCGATTATAGCATAGAATTATGATAAAATAAGAATGATTATGTTATCGCATTACTACATACAGAAAGAGATTTCAAATGAAAACTTACTACAAAGCCATTAACTGGAATGCCATCGAAGATGTCATCGACAAATCAACCTGGGAAAAACTTACGGAGCAATTCTGGCTTGATACGCGTATCCCCTTGTCAAACGACTTGGATGACTGGAGAAAGCTTTCCAACAAGGAAAAAGACCTTGTTGGTAAAGTTTTTGGTGGTTTGACCCTTCTTGACACCATGCAATCAGAAACTGGTGTCCAGGCTCTTCGTGCTGATATTCGTACACCTCACGAGGAAGCTGTTTTTAACAATATCCAGTTTATGGAATCTGTTCATGCCAAATCTTATTCTTCTATCTTCTCAACCTTAAATACCAAGTCTGAAATTGAAGAAATTTTTGAATGGACTAATACCAATCCATATCTTCAGAAAAAAGCTGAAATTATCAATGAAATCTACCTAAACGGAACGCCACTTGAAAAGAAAGTAGCTAGTGTTTTCCTTGAAACCTTCCTCTTCTACTCTGGTTTCTTCACACCGCTCTACTATCTCGGTAACAACAAACTGGCCAATGTTGCGGAAATCATCAAGCTCATCATTCGTGACGAGTCTGTACACGGAACCTACATCGGCTACAAGTTCCAGCTTGGTTTCAACGAATTACCAGAAGAAGAACAAGAAAAACTCAAAGAATGGATGTACGACCTTCTCTATACTCTTTATGAGAATGAGGAAGGATATACAGAGAGCCTCTATGACGGTGTTGGTTGGACTGAAGAAGTTAAAACTTTCCTTCGATACAATGCCAATAAGGCCCTTATGAACTTGGGACAAGACCCTCTCTTCCCGGACTCAGCGGACGATGTAAACCCAATTGTTATGAACGGGATTTCAACTGGTACATCAAACCACGACTTCTTCTCTCAAGTTGGTAATGGTTACCTACTTGGTGAAGTTGAAGCTATGCAAGATGACGACTATAACTATGGTCTAGATTAATACAAGACTTTAAAAAAACATCTGACTTGTTTAAAAACTCAGATGTTTTTTTGTTTTTGTTTATTTTTGTTCTTTACATTGATTGATTTTCTAGTTTATGGTATTATAGTAATAGATATGGAGGTGATCCGATGCTTAAGCAAGAAAAATTAGATACTATCTTAGAAATTGTTAATACAAAAGGAACGATCACTGTTAAAGAGATTATGAGTCGCCTAGATATTTCAGATATGACTGCTAGACGTTATTTACAAGAGTTAGCGGATAAGGATTTGCTGGTTCGTGTTCATGGTGGAGCCGAAAAACTTCGAACAGGTTCTTTGTTAAACAATGAGCGTTCTAACGTTGAAAAACAGGGGTTACAGACAGCAGAAAAACAAGAAATTGCTCGCTTTGCCAGTCACTTAGTTGAAGAAAGAGAAACTATTTTTATCGGTCCAGGTACTACGTTAGAGTTCTTTGCACGTGAGCTTTCTATCGATAACATCCGTGTTGTTACCAATAGTTTGCCTGTATTTCTCATTCTAAACGAGCGTAAGCTAACTGACCTAATTCTAATCGGTGGTAATTATCGTTCAATTACAGGAGCATTTGTAGGCACTCTAACCCTCCAAGATATTGCCAGTTTGCAATTTTCAAAAGCCTTCGTTAGTTGTAATGGTATCAAGGATCAAGCTATCGCTACTTTTAGTGAAGACGAAGGGGAATCTCAGAAATTAGCACTGGAAAATGCCAATAAAGTATCTCCTAGCTGACCATAGCAAATTTGATAAGTTTGATTTCTTTACATTTTACAACATTTCAGATATCGATACTATCATCACTGATTCAAAATTAAATGACGAAACGCTCCTATCCCTATCTAAACAAACTAAAATTATCAAATCTAAACCTTAAACTTCACAACTAGTCATAGAATATAGTAGCTGCTACTATTAATTCCATGGCTAGTTTTTTTTCAATCAATAATTTCCTTAGTGAAATAAAGCAAAGATTTATATTGCATAAAAGCTTTATAATGAAAACAGTGCACAATGCATTTTAGGAAATGATCTCTAAAATCAATCAAAATTATAACGATAGTAGCTAATTGATATGAACATAAAAAGAGAGTGGGACGGAAATCGGTAATTCGTTAGAATTCCATTTCGTCATCCCACCTCCGCACAGTTGAGTAGAGCTGTAAAAGCTGATGAAATCAGCGTAGTAGAGCACACTCAGCCACTGCATCTTGATCAACAATCCAAAGACAATTGAGAGGCTAGGACTTTTGTCCCAGCCTCTTTGCTTTTAAATCCCTATTTGAATATCTGGAAATTTATCTGAGATTAAATCCCAAAGTTCTTCCAGTTGTTCTTGAACTGTTTTAGTTGTTTTCAAAGTCATGTCTTGTTTCTTCTTGCCATTCTTACGAATATAGCAGAACTGGTAGACTTTATTTGTAATTAGGGAACGGTTAATTTTCGTTTCGACTAAATAAAGTTGCTCGACATCTCGTAGGTCTAAAGCTTGAGTCCCTTTAAAGTAAGTAATGAGATGATTCTTATAGAGAATCACCTTTAGACTCTCATCATAAAACTCTGCCAAACCAACTAGATTTTCAACATTTCCTTGCAATTCAGGATAGGACTGATAAAGCTCTTCAAACGCTGCGATAGATTTTTTACGAAGTAGAAAGGCACTGACTAATGTGAATAGTCCAATTCCTCCAAAAATTGCAGCACTTATGATATACCACCAGCCATCTTTTGAGTGTTCAGTCAAACTTAGATAGACACTTGAGTTCATGTTCAATGAAACAGTTGAATCAGGTTCAAGTATAGAGTCAAGAAAGCCAGACAAATCTACAATTCTATTATTTCGAGATTTGTTGTTAACATTTTTACTTAGAGGTTGTAACTGTGTACCTACTATAGTAGCTGGATTATCTATAAGTGTTTCAGTTGCAGTTTGATCCATAAGTTTTTGAATCTCTTTATCATTTTCTTTAGCCTCTACAACTGCAAATTTACCATCACCATCATTGCTATATTGCACAAGATATAAAACACTTCCACCTTCAACTTCCCCTACAACTTCTGGATAGATATCATAGACAGTCATAGTTACTTCCTTACCTGACCGAGTGTCGTCTGAAAATGGATCCATTGGATGCTGATGATAATTCCACATGAAGACAGTTCCTGCAGAAAAAACAAAGAAAACTAATGAGAGGATAAGCCCTGAAATAAATCCTTTATTTCTTTTCTCTTTAAACATCATAATCTCCTTTAGTTTGATGATTAAATTATAGCAAAAATTCCTATAAATTTCAATAATAGTCTTTAATACAAATGCTATTAAATAGGGAAAGAAAGCGCTTATCGAAAAATAATATATGATATTTTCAAAAAGAGAGTGGGACAGAAATCGGTAATTCGTTAGAATTCGATTTCATCGTCCCACCTCCGCACAGATTGATTAGGGCTGTAAAAGCTGATGAATTCAGCGTAGTAGAGCCCACTCAACCACTACGTCTTGCTCGACAATCCAAAGACAATTGAGAGGCTAGGATTTTTTTGTCCCAGCCTCTTCTATCATTTTAAATTCTATTTTTCTAGCTATCTTTTTCATCTGCTTCTAGTTGTTTAACTAATTGATCTACGCTATCAAATTTTTACCATATCACGGATACGGTCTAACCAGGAAACGATGACAGTCTCCCCATAGATATCGTCAGAAAAAAATCAAAGATATGAACTTCAAAAACGCTCTTCCTCACCATCAAAGGTTTCATTTTTACCTAGACTTGCCATGCCACGATAGACTTTTCTCTGAATTTCAACGTCAACTGCATAAACGCCGTCAGCTGGCATATAAGTACGATCCAAAGGAACCAAATTAGCCGTAGGATAGCCAATAGTTCGACCACGAGCATTACCATGAACCACTACACCTCTCGTAGGTAAAGGAAATCCCAGAAGTTTGCCTGCTTCTTTTACATCTCCTTCTAAAATGGCTTGGCGAATACGTGTTGAACTAATTTTTCCCTTTTCATCCTCAACTGGTGGAACAATCACTACTTCACCATGGAAGAGTTCTTTTAAATCCTCAGCTGTTTTTCTATCAGAACCAAGAGTATAGTCAAAACCAACCACAATCGTTTCTGCCTTTGCTTCCTTAACGAAAGTATCAATGAATTCTTGGGCAGTCATATTTGCAACCCGACTAGTGAAATCCATCAAATACAAACTCTCAACTCCAGCTCTCTTCAATCTACGTTCACGTTCACTAGCATTCAAAATATGCAATAAGTGTTCAGGTGAGTATTGATTTAGAGTTAGTTTTGGTGATTCGTTAAAGGTTACTAGAGCTACTCCCTGTCGCTTTTCAGCTGCAATCTTAGAAGCTATATCAAACAATTTTTGATGGCCAAGGTGAACTCCATCAAAATAACCTAATACAAGGACGTTTGGTCCTGGTGTTGCAATATCTTTTTCTGTTTTAATAGGTACTGTAATAATCATAGTATTTATTATACCAGAAAAATGGCGCTTTCAAAACAATTTAGACTGAATTCAGTACATAAAACTTAGAGAAAACTTTCTTTCACTTCTTTTCGCAATAACTCTAGACTTTCAATCCCGTACTTGTCCATAACTTTTGGTAGATTTTCAATGATATCAGGACAAGCATAAGGATTGGTAAAATTGGCAGTTCCGACTCCAATTGCTGATGCCCCAGCTAAGTACATTTCTAAAGCAGCTTCAGCAGAATCTACTCCCCCCCATACCAATGATTGGAAGATTAGTTGTTTGAGCTACCTGACGGATTAGTTTAAGAGCTACCGGAAAGACTGCAGGTCCTGACATTCCACCAGTACCGTTGGCAATGATTGGTTTTCTAGTTTTTAGATCAAAGCGCATACCAACAAGAGTATTGATCATAGTGAGACCACTAGCTCCAGCATCTTCTGCTGCCTTAGCAATGGTTACAATATCAGTAACGCTTGGGGTTAATTTGACGTAAACAGGAACTGAAGATGCCTCTACGGCTGCTTTTACAACCTCATAAGCTAACTCAGGGTCTTGCCCAATCAAAAGTCCATGATTTCCGTGGTCAACGTTTGGACATGAAATATTGAGTTCAATGGCTTTCACGTTACTAGCTTTCGAAATTCCATGAGAAACTGTTGCGTATTCTTGTTTCGAGAAACCTGCTACATTGGCAATTATAGGAAGATTTGGATACTCTTTTTCTAGCCAAGGTAACTTCTCAGAGAGAACGACTTCTAAACCAGGATTTTGTAAACCAATGGCGTTGAGCATACCAGCAGGTGTTTCTGCCACTCGTGGAGTCGGATTACCAAAACGTGGTTCTAGGGTTGTAGCTTTAATCATGATAGACCCTAAAAGATCCAAATCATAGTATTTGGCATACTCTTGTCCAAAACCAAAACAACCTGAAGCTGGAATGATTGGATTCTTTAATTCCAAGCCTGGAAGAGAAACTTGTAATCGATTTGTTGTCATGTCACTCTCCTTATAAAACAACTGTTCCTGTTTTAAATACAGGTCCATCTTCACACACACGTTGACTAACTGTTTCACTATCTGGAACTTTCAAAACGCAAGCATAGCAAGCACCCATACCACAGGCCATACGGGATTCTAGAGATAGATAAGCTCTTGGATGATCGTAAAATGTTTGATTGATGTATTTCATCATACCAGGAGCTCCACATGAGTAAATGGCATCAAACTCAGTGTCATATTCGGAAATCACTACAGAAACATTCCCTTTAATACCATAGGAACCATCGTCTGTTGTCACAAAGACTTGACTATATTGAGCTAATTCATCTTCCAAATGACAGCATCTTTAGTAGCAAAACCTAGAACAGTTGTAATTTCTACACCTCTCTCATGGAGTTGTTTAGCTACTTCAAGTAAAGGAGGTACACCGATTCCGCCACCAACAAGAAGAACTTTACTATGCTTGTTTAGCTCAGATAAATCAAAACCATTTCCTTGAGGGCCCATGACATCTAAACTATCACCTGGTTTCAAGGTTGAAAAAATTGCCGTACCAGAACCTTCGATACGATAAATAAGATGGCATTGTTTTTTAGCCTTATCTATAGACGAGATTGAAATCGGACGACGCAAGAGATGAGCATCATCAGGTACACGCAAATGAAGAAATTGTCCAGCTTTCATAGCTGCAACCATTTCTCCTTCGAGAACTAGTTCAAAAATTGCTGGCGCGATTTCCTCCTGGGAAACTACTCTCATCACTTCCAAGCGAATAGCTCCCATGCGCTTCTTACAATTTGGATTCATAACTTTTCCTCCTTAAATTTTAAGGGGATCAGATAAAGAAAAACCTTGCAATTGCAAGGTTTCAGTTAAGATATTTACACAAAAGCACCAAATAAGCACTTGCTTACTTGCTTCAATTGTGGCTTCTTTTCTCTGACACCTTGTGAGTCTCTCTGGACTGCCCTTAAAGGTTAAATTTTTACTAGTATACTGTATCAAACCTGAAAAGTCAAGTAAAAATAGGACAGGTATCAGTTCATAAAAGTTGCTTATTTTTGTGAAGAGAGAATCTTCTCTAATTTTTGATAATCTTTGACACTATCAATTTCATAGATAGAGTTTTCTTCCAACTCTTCTACGTAAACATCCAGTTCTTTGATATTATCTTTAACCATATTATCCCAGTAAAGGTCAACAAACTCGCCACTTGCATAGGCTTCATCGATAAAACCAACAATCTTTCAGCTGTTGGGGCATCCCAGAACGATACTCCACTCAAGATACGTCCATTCTTGCTATCGACGATGATATCTTTAACTTTGAAGTCATCACCGTAAACTAGGAACCACTCATTATCACAATCTTCACGATAAACGCTGAAGTATGTTGAACGCTCGAGATCATTTCGGAACATATTTTTGAAAAGATAGTTATCCGCATCGATAACATAGCTGTTGGCCAACTCTTCTTTTACCAAGTAAAGAGAGTAAAAATTATTGTAATCAGCATACTTATCGTTGAAGACTAAACGAACTCCATACTTTTCTTTAAGGTAGTCGAATTGTTCTTTCAAATAACCTACAACGATGATAATATCATCAATTCCACGTTCCTTTAAAAATTCAATTTGATATTCAACCAAAGGTTTTTGGTTGACTTTAACCAAGGCTTTGGGAGTATTTTCTGTCATGGGTCTCAAACGAGTTCCCAATCCCGCTGCTAAGATGATCGCTTTCACGCGTTTTCTCCTTTATTCTTTAATAATAATATAAACACCAGCCATTACGATAAGTGAAGTAATGACGGTCAGTAAATTAAGGGGTGAGCCCAAGAACATTGCTGCAAACAAAACAGTCCATACTACATAACTCACATTTAGACCTGTTGCTTTTGCTGGCTGCAATCGATTAATAGCAATATAGTAGGCTAGATAAGAAATCATATTACATGCTGCAAAGATTATCAAAAGTCCCAACAATTGTCCGTTTGCCACTTCAGCAAATGAATGATGCGAGAAGAGAACAATCACAAGATAGGACAGGAAGGAAGTTACTTGTCGAATCAAGAGGGCTTCGAGTTCACTGAGCTCACTTTCCATAGCAAATGAACTTAGAACGCTTTCGCTTCCCCAAGCAAGCGCACAAATCAAGGCGCAAAGAATTCCGATATAGAAGGAATTGACTTGTTCAACCTTATAGGTCTGAGCAATAATCCCTGCAATGATTAACAAAATTCCAAATACTGTATTCTTAGAAACCTTATGCTTTAGAAAAAAGAAGGCAAGAATGACAGAAACTGCAGGATAAATCGCTGAAACAGACGAAGCCAAGGAACTACCAATATACTTGACCGCATAGAGATTGGCCTGCATACCAATCGGACCTGCCAAGAGTGCTCCTATAATAACACTGACATTTCGAATGTTTAAGAAAATTGAAAAGCGAACTTTTCCTTCTTTAACAAGAAGATATCCTAGTAGGATAAAAATACTCAGAAAGTCGTGTGCTGCTGCTACTACAAAAGGAGAAAGTTCTGTATAGATTGAAAAAATATAGGCACTAATAGTTAATCCTAATCCCCAGAATACACCTGAAAGTAAACCAAAAGAAACTCCATTTTTAGTCTTCATAAGAACCTCCCTTAAAATCCAATTCTTTCACTGCTCTATTGTAACGAGAGATTCCATAATCTCCAAAATTTGCACCATTTGCTTCTTTGTAAATGGTCCAAAGGCTCCAAATAATGTCTTGCAAGATTTTATAAATTCGAATTTTCGATCTTGAAACAGGTGTCTTTTCACTCTCGTAATAAGCTAGGAAATTTCCTCTTCTTCTGGAGTAAATTCAGACTCTAGAAAGAGTGCCGCTAGGTCCCACATAGGGTCGTTCATGGAAGAATATTCCCAATCGATGAGGTAGAGATGTCCGTCTGGCGCTTCAATAAAGTTCTCTGGAACCAAATCAATATGACATGATTTCTTATCAATACCAATTTCTTCAAGTTGGTCTTTTAGAGAAAATACTAATTTTCTGACAGTTTCATAGTTTGGATAGGAAATCTCTCCTTGAATCAAGGACTCATATTTTTTGATTTCATCAAAAGGAGCAAACTCTCCTTTTAATTCTTTACCAGAAGCATGAATCGTTTGTAGAATTGGTGCAATCTTTTCAAATTTGGTTTTAATGATAGTTGAATCAAGTGTTTCAGCATTTTCAATGTACTGATTAACCTTAATACCAGCTTCAATATCAAAGAGGTAATTTTCGACGTCTAAATGTAAATCTTTCAACAATTCAAGATTGTACTTTTCAGCCTGACGATTGATTAGTTTGTCAGTTCCTTTACCAAAAAACTTAACAATATACTGGTTTACAGTCGTCTTGACTAGGTAGTTTTGATTGGTCATCCCACCTAGTTGCTCAACACTGATGATATCCTCTTTTTCCGATAATAAAGAAGCAATCTTTTCTTTAATAAGTTTCTCCACGGTCAACCTCCATATCCTTACACTTCCCACTTAAATACCGTCTTAAAGGCAGTATTTAGATCGGTTGCAAAAACTCGGTGAATATCTTTGATTTCTCTGACTGGTTCTTCTAGATAAATGATATTTTTCAGACGATTGGCAAACCTCTTAATCTCCATCATATGGATGGCATTTTCAAAGTCAATTCGTCCAGAACGAGAAGAGCCAACTAATAGCAGACCTTTTTCCAATGAATCACGAGTATTGATATTAACCTTATACTCGCTAACACCCATCATGAGAATGGTTCCCTGTGGTTTGATGTAACGAATCAAATCATTAATAGCAGGTCCACATCCATCACCACCACAGCATTCGAAACCGTGGTCAAAACTAAGATCTTCTGGGATGCTATCCGTAATATAGAGCTCTTTAGCAAAAGAGAAGAGCTCTAATTTCCCAATGGCGACCAATGACGATAATCTCAGCTTCAGGCAAGGTGTAGTTGATAATATTGGCCATGACAAAAGCTAAACTTCCATCACCAATGACAGCGATACGTTGACGTCTGCTGTGAGATACCGTCATGAAACGATTCATAGCATGCATGCCAACACTGACAAACTCTGTAATGGCAGCAACTGTGTCTTCGATTTCTTCGTAAGCTACCACACGATCCTTAGGCAGAGATACAAATTCTCGCATGAATCCATCGTAACCACTTGATAAGAAATATGTTCCAGTCATGTAATTTTCGAAGAATTCCTCATCACTTTGCATAGGTGGTTGATTAGGAATCATAACAACCTTCTGACCAACTTTGTAGGTACCTGTTGGATCAGAAATGACTGTACCACAAGACTCGTGAATCATAGCCATTGGTAGTTTTTTAGCTAAAATTTTTGGATCGCGTTTACCTTGGTAGTAACGTTGATCCGCGTGACAAACCGCCATGTAATTTGGTCGGATAAGGATATGATTCTCTTGATCAATTTCTTCTTCCTGATATTTAATATTAATAAACTTTGGTTTTGTCAGTTGATAAATTTGATTAATCATGTCTATTCTTTCTCAATCATGCTTTTAGCAATCTTCAAGTCTGTAACTGTTGTAATTTTAAGGTTTGAGTATTCACCTTTTGCCAAGGCTACATCTTTACCCTTAATGACAAAGATTTTACATGCATCTGTTAAAATTTCTTTTTCTTCCTCTGATAAAGAACCATACAAATCAATAAAGTCCTTGCAACGGAAGGTTTGTGGAGTTTGTCCTTGATAGAGATGGGCGCGGTTTGGAATATCTGTAATGAATTGTCCGTTTGTACTCTCTACAATGGTATCGACTGCTTCAACCACCGTATCAACAGCATCATGTTTTTTAGCAAGTTCAATGTTGTCTTGAATCATTCGAAGAGTGATGAAAGGACGAACTGAATCATGCGTCACCACAATATCATCTGCTGTCAGTGGACGGTATGCATCAATAGCCTCTATGATCTTTTCAATACTAGAATTACGGTCTGCACCACCTTTTGTGATGATGATACGATCTTTATGAAGCGGAAGGAATTTTTCAACTAAATCTTCAGCATGTGTAACCCAGTCCCCATGAACTCCAACAACGATTTTTTCAATACTTGGTTCCAAGACAAATTTTTCAATAGTATGAATCAAGATTGGGCGATCTCCCAATTCTAGAAATTGTTTAGGCAAATTACTAATACCCATACGCGTGCCGGTTCCACCTGCTAAAATTCCAGCGTAGATCATTTTAATACTCCTTTGGTTTGATTTAAAAACTCATTCTAAACTATTATATCATAATCTAGTGCTATCTTGAAGTAAATAGCGAGCTAGCAAAAGCTATAAAAATATTGTTTTTAAATGATAATCTGAACTTTTTGAATTAATCTATTATTTATAATAAACAATTCTCCAATAAAACTTTCTCTATTTATGAAACTGAAGATATTTGTTCGGATAATATAGAGTTCTTCAGAATATTATAAAAACCTTAAAGAAACCTTAAACTATTCAAAGAAGTAATTGAAAAAGAGCTGAGAATTTAGACAAGATAATGATCTTGTACCAATTTTTCAACTCTTTAAGTAACTTTCTTTATTTTTCTTCTGAATCCCCAATGCCTTTAACAGCTTTTTTAAATTCAGAAAGCATTTTTCCGACCGACTCCCCTAATTCTGGCAAGCGTTTTGGACCAAAAATCAACAAAGCACCAAGGATAATGATGATCAAGCCAGGGGCACCAATATCACGTAAGATTCCCATTCTCTTCTCCTTTCATTTTTCTTTTTTCAATTCTTTTACTTAAGGTAATACTAATCTCGTACAAAAGAATCAGGGGTACCGTCATTGCCAAATCGCTAATAAAATCTGCTGGTGTCAGTATGACGGCCAGAACCAATAAGATAAAGTATGCATAACGACGATAGTTTATCAATAAACTTGGCCCAATCAACCCAATTGAAGTTAAAAATCCAATAATAACTGGTAGTTCAAAGATAAAGGCTAGAGGTAGAGTCGTTTGATAAACGAAGGCCAAGTAATTTTGAGCTGTCAATTGAGTTTCGAATAAATTCTCCCCTAGTCCAAGTAGAACTTTGAGTAAAGCAGGTGTTACAAAATAAAAACCAAAAGCAAGACCTAGCACGAAACAAACAAAAGTTGCTGGGATGTAAGCGAAAACCGCTCCTGCTTCTTCAGTTTTAAGGGCTGGTCGAACAAAACTCCACACTTGATAGACGGTAAAGGGCAAGGTAAGGCTAAAAGCCATCAAACTGGCCAAACGAAGATAAATCCATAAAATATCATTCGGTCCTAAGACGATTAACTTCTGACTAAAACCTTGTGTGATAAATTGATAAACCTGATCAGCAAATAAAAGTGAACCACAGAATACTAGAAAAAAGCAAACAACTACTGCTAGAAATCTCTTTCTAAATTCTACCAAATGTTCAATAATTGTCAATTCCTTTTGATCCATCATTTTTCACCCTGTCTAATGGTAATCAAAGTAACTACGATGATAAAGAGTGCCTGACCTGCCAAACCTTCCCAACTAGGGTAAATTCCCAATATATCTATACTTGCAAAGCCTGAAATCAAATGATTGGGAATCATATTTGTCAACTGTAAGGCATGGATACTGACTCCCGTCATCTTAAAGGCTAAGGCATAAATCATCCAAGTCAAGATAAAGAAAACCTTATGAGGAAGGAAAAGCTGACTTGCCTTGTTCATCACAAAGGCAAGGACGACTAAAACTAAGAGGGCTAGAGAAATACCAAGGACAAAATCAAAACTAGAAATCCTTGGCAGAATTCCTACATAGAATAAAATGGTCTCAGCACCTTCACGGAATACGGCCAGAAAACTCAGAGCGAACATGGAAAGGAAAGATCCTGTTTTCGTGACAGTTTGCATTTGTGATTCCATAAAAGCATTCCATTTTTTTACAGAGGATTTGCTATGAAACCAAATACCGATTATAATCATCATGGCTACTGCAAAAATCCCAACTGCCCCCTCGATTATTTCACGGTTGGTTCCCGAGGTGACTGCTGGAAAAGCAATCTGTAGGATATAGGCAATCAAAAGACTGGCAACTATACCCGCAAGTGCACCACCATAGACCCACTTGAGTCCCTTTCTCATCTTAGCAGCTTTCAAAGTTGTCACAAGCGCCATAACAATCAAGAGGGCTTCTACACCTTCACGGAGCAAAATGAGCATGGCATCAAAGGCGTTATAGGAAGCGCTAGTATCAATTTGAGACAATTCTGCAATCAAGCTAGAAAGCTTTTCTTGATATTCACTTTCCTTTCCCTTAACCATGATGACAGGACTTTCACTTTCAACCTTGATATAAAGCGAAGGATTGGTTGTACTTACAGAACCTTCGATAGTTGGCCAAATGGTAATAAACTCCTTCATGCTTGCAGCTGCTTCACTATCTTGACCAGCTTGAAATTGTGCCAAAGCTTTTTTTAAAAGGTCAATGCCATCCTTTAGGGTCAGATTCGAAGATGATGTCGTAACTTCTTTGCCTTCAGTAAAGTTAGAAATAGCTGTTTTCAAGTCCTCAAATGATGCCTGGATAGAATCGAAATTAGTTGGTTCAGTTTCAATGCTACTTCGCAAGAAGGAAATTGCCGTTTCCACTTGTCCATAATGAGCTGTACTATGGTCGCGAACTACTGCTTCATTGATGGTCCAGGTTGAATTCATTTTTTTATAAGCTTCTCTTACTGCTTCTAGATTATGAGAGGCAATTGCCTTGTCTAAAGCTTCAAAACGAGGTTCTAATCGAGTAACAAGCTTTTGTTTTTCTGCATCAAGGTCAACTGGATTTTGCTCTTTCTCAAATGCTAAAAGGGCTAAAGAAATCTGAGTCAGTTGGTCTTCTGTAATGTCGCCAGTTAAGGCCAACCTTTCTTGAACTTGACGTCCTGCTTCAGAGTCAGAATTTTCAACCTTGTCAAAGTCTTTTGATATTTCATCGATTAGATTTCTTGCTTGATCTTGTTTTCCTTCTTTAACAGCTTTAGTTGCATCTGTTATTTTCACAAAGTAGGGACTCAAATTTTCCTTAGCGCCTACCGGGAAAACAAGCAGGAAGAAACAAGCAAATAGGAGGATAAGGCTTTTAGGATTCCAATAATTTCTGCCCAATGTAACCTCCCTTCTCCACTCCGCCAAAGCAAGCAAAAAGGCCACTACCTATATGGGTAACATATTCGTTCATTTTATCCGTTGCACCCAGATTGGTCTGAACTTTAACAAAGCTATCCGGATCCTTTTGGAAGGAAATAAAGAGCAAACCAGTGTCGAACTGACCAGTCTTTTCGTCAATTCCATCAGAATAAGAATAAGAGCGACGCAGGAGAGGTTTGTCCACTTCTTTTGCTAAACGAACATGGGAATCGTCAGGAAGAAGACTCAAATCTACCTCATCAAATTCGTTTTTCTTACCAAAAGGAGCTCCACTTTCCTTATAGCGCCCAAAGGTATTTTCTTGCTCCTCCAGATTGGTTCGGTCCCAAGTATCTAGGAACATCTGGATGCGACGAACTGCCATGTAGGAACCATTTTCCATCCAATCCTTACTGTCAGCCCAAACAACCTGATCAAATTCTTTCTCAGTAGTGACATTAGCAGTCCCATCTTTAAAGCCAAAGAGATTACGAGGAGTTTCCATTCGGTTACCAATAGCAGCAAAACCTGCTTGACTCCAACGAAGAGTAACTGCATTTCTTCCCTTTCGGATAAGGTTACGAACGGCGTGAAAGGCAACCTGTTCATCATCCGCACAAGCTTGGATGACAATATCTCCACCCGTGTACTTTTCTCGTAATTGTTCCTTTGGAAAAGGAGGCAAATCTCTAAAGATTGTTGGACGTTTGTTCTCAAGTTTCATCTTTTCTAGGAAATTAGCCGAAACTCCAAAGGTCAGGGTCAAACGATGAGGTTTAAGCCCAACTGTTTCTCCAGTATCACTTGGAGGCAAGAGGCTATTGTTACCATCTTTTTTAACCAACTCCCCTTCTACCAGTTTGGCGCTGTAGTCTGTCCAATCTTTAAATAGCTGGATAATTTTCTCTTTGTCAGTCGTATGCAAATCCAAAACAACAAATAGATATTCTTCTGCATAGCAGTCGTGATCCCAGCTTGGTGTTTGCCATAGAAGGATATTTTTTCATCCCCGTACGAGATTTTCTCCTGACCATCAAGCTTAGGTGCGAAAAAAGCAGAAGCACCCGAGAGTCCTAGTGCGAGACCAGCACCTCCAATACCTGCTTTTTTTAGAAATTCTCGACGGTCCATTTTTCGTTCAAAAAATTTTTCGCCTTTATTTGTCATATTCCTTATTCTCCACCAAGAAATTTACCCATTTGTGATAATGGTTCCCCAAGTTTAGTTACAGCCTCAGATAATTCCTTAGTATCTTCTTTGGTTAAGTCTGTATAGAGTTTATAATGTTCTTTATCAGTCATATGTTTATCTAAAAGACTATTGACAGATTTAAAATCTTCCTCTAACTCTTTAACCAGAGCTGCATCTGATTTTTCAAGCAAGGGTTTAAAGAGTTGGAAAATCTTTTCAGCACCTTGGATATTTGCACGGAAATCATACAAATCAGTGTGAGAATAGATTTCCTCTTCACCAGTTATTTTACTTGTTGCTACCTCATTTAGAAGGTCAACAGCACCTGTCAGCATAATCTTATAATCTACTTCTACAGTAGCTATCTTAGCCTTCAATTCCTTAATATCGTTTACTAATTGATCACCATATACTTCAGTTCCTTTAGTTGTATTTTCTTCCCAAAGGATGCGCTCGATACGGTGGAAACCTGACCAACCCTCTTCAGTCTTATTTTCATCTAGATAGTCGGCTAAACGAAAGTCAATCTTCACATCAGACTCACCGAAGCTCTCTGCAATCGGCTCTGAACGTTCATAGGACATACGAATTAAAGGATAAGCCTTTTTAGCTTCTTCTAGCTTACCTTCCTTCAATAGTTGAACAAAACCTTCTGTATCGGTTAAGAGTTTATCAATCTGCTCTTCCACAAATGCTTTGTAGTCACTAGTTGCCTTATCCAAAAGTTTTTGATTATCTTCTGACAATTTTGCGACCTGAGAAGAATCGCTTGTAGTTGACGATTGTTCAAAGCGAACTGCACATGCAGACAATAATAAAGCTGATGACAAAAGGACAAAACCAAGTTTTTTCATAAATTACTCCTATTAAATTATGGGAATCCCATTTTTTAAAATCATTATATCATAGTTTTTCTAATTTTTCAATAAATTGTCAGAAAATTTTAATGTTTGGCTATTAAAAAAATTAGAATAGACTTTTTCTAGTTAAAAATTGTTAAAAATAATAGGGAAAAATAATAGAAAAAGGAAGCTATATACCACTATGATGAATATGCAAAACATGATGCGTCAAGCTCAAAAACTTCAAAAACAAATGGAGCAAAGTCAAGCAGAACTTGCTGCTACGGAATTTGTTGGCACCTCTGCTCAAAACCTTGTAACTGCAACATTGACAGGAGATAAGAAAGTCACAAAAATTGATTTCAATCCAGCGATTGTTGATCCAGAAGACATCGAAACTCTATCAGATATGACTGTTCAAGCAGTCAATGCTGCTCTTGAACAAATTGATGACGCAACTAAAAAGAAACTAGGAGCTTTTGCAGGTAAATTGCCCTTCTAATAACATAAAAAAGAGTGGGACAGAAATCGGTAATTCGTTAGAATTCGATTTCGTCGTCCCACCTCCGCACAGTTGAGTAGGGCTGTAAAAGCTGATGAAATCAGCGTAGTAGAGCCCACTCAACCACTGCATCTTGCTCGACAATCCAAAGACAATTGAGAGGCTAGGACTTTTGTCCCAGCCTCTTTTGTCTTATCTAAAAAGTAAAGAATTCTGTTGCCTTCTTTAGAAGTAAATCGGCGTATTCAGGATTTTCCTGAACCGTCTCAAGCTCTTCTTTAATTTTTTCCAAATCATCTGTTATCATACCATCAACTCCCAAACGTAAGGACTTATCAAAAGATTCCGAACCATTGATTGTCCATACATAGAGTTTTTGTTTTGTATTCCAAAGCTTAGTTACAAAATATTCATCTAAGGTAGAATATTCCATGGTATAGCCTGTTGCATTCGTTCTTGGGAAAACGGAATTATAGGGCAGGATGAAATAGACTGGAATTTCCTTATCATACTGGGTAACTTTTTCAATAACATGGTAATCCAAAGATTGCATCTGATGTCCATAGACTTTGATCTTTGCCCCATATTGATCTAGAAAATGATCCATCATTTGAGCACTATCTTTTCGACTCGTTTTTATTTCGATCAGCAATTTCTGATGAAGGTCATTGGCACGATTTATATAATCATCAAAGCTAGATATTTTAGTCTGATAACCATTTTCATAAATATCTAATTGCTTCAATTCATCTAAAGTTAAGTCTTGCGGTGTTACATTTAATCCCGCTAAACTTTTTAGATTAGCATCATGCATCATGACAAACTGACCATCCTTGGTTTCTTGCACATCCATCTCAACTAAATCTGGTTTTAACTGAGCTGTTTTTTCTAAGGATTCAACTGTATTTTGGACACCATTACCATTAGAAACTCCTCTGTGAGAGATGACAAGTGGAGGATTGACTACGGGTGCTTCGAGATAAATATAGCCTTCAATCGCAAAGAAGATACTTGCGCACCCCATTACACTCCATCTCATGATATGGTCCTTTTTCCGTCTTGGCATAATATCCAACTCCTCACCAGTTAAAAAGGAGGTAAACTTAACCAAGAAGTAGGTTAAAGACATATAGTGGATATTTTTAATCAAAATATAGTTTGAAATAGCAAGAATCAATGATTCTCGGTGTGTGAGACCATCCGCCAAAGACTGGATCAACAACAGAGGAATTAAAGATAAGTAAAAGAAAAGATTCGTTTTGACAAGGATTAGAAAAGAGATGCCAAGCGTAAAACCAAAAAAATAATTTCTGGTTTTTTCAAAACTATAGACCACAGCATCCTTAACCGTCATCTTTTCAAAGAAGATTTTTGGTAGAACAAAAACCAACTTAACAGAAACGTAGAGGAAGAGGATTGACAAGATGATAATACCAAACCACCACATCCAGTACTTGTCTTCCATGTAGGTCTGAATAAAATCAGGTATCACTATTTTATTAAAATAATAAATTTTGAAAATCTTCCTGATAAAAGGAAAAATCATAGCAATATAAACGAAGATAAACAAGGCCTTGGAAACAGTCAAACGTTTCATGAAGGCTATACTTTCACGAAATACCTTACGACTATATTCAATCAAGGTTCGTTTCTCATGATAGAGAAGGTGTCTAGCCCCAATAAAGAGGAGACTTAATTGAAAATAGGCTACTAAAAGGTTAATTGCTATTAAAATTAAAAAAACAAAGCTGACTAAAGGCGCATGTTTTAAAATTTCAAAAAAATTGTTGTAGGAAATAAACAAATAGCCTGTCTGACTTAGTAAAAATCCTGCTATCAATGAGTTCAGTGGCAACCAAATATAATCTACCAGCATGAAGATTAGAAAGAATAGAAAGAGGATTTTATCCAGATTTAAGTAAATCTTTTTAAAACCCAATTTTTTAGGTTTTTCAGGTTTCATAAAACCTCCTAATCAAACAGCTGCGATAAGTCTAAACCACCGAAAGGATTAGAGTTTAGACTACTTTTGGAGTCCAGTAAATCTCTACTTTCATCAGATTCTAGAAAAGCCTCGTAAACACGCGCAGTCATGCGAGCATCCTCTAAACTATTATGAGATTGACCCTTGAATCCTAGAAATTCAGCAACAGTCTGTAACTTGAGATTTGCAATACCATGAAGATTCGAACTCCGTCGTTCAAAAGCTTCATCATAGAGATCAACTAGATATTGATGACTATAATCCAATCCATACTCTAGTAAGATTGGTAAGTCACTCTTGGCTGCATTGTATCCAACAAGAGGTAATTCACCTACAAAATCTTGAAAATTCTTAAGAACATCTTCCACCATCGGTGCATCCTTTAAGGTTTCAGACGTGATACCCGTTAAACCATTGATAAAACTTTTCAAAGGCACATCCGTATGGACATAAGAGTCAAAAGCTCCAATTTCTTCACCGTCCTTAAAACGGACTGCAGATACCTGAATCAAGTGAGTTTTGTCTTGGTGTTCATTAAATTCCAAATCAAATGAAATGTAATCTCTTAATTTTTCCATCTTATCCATTCCTTACTGTATTTGTAAAAAGAAACTACTTGGTTATACCTAGAAACCAAGCAGTTTTTTCTTATCCTCCAAATAAGCGAGCAAAGAAGCCTTTCTTCGTTACTTGTACTTCTTGCTTAGCCTGATCCAACTCCAACTGAAGGTTTTCTTGATCCTTCATGGCTTGTAGGGTTAACTGTTGTTGTTGATCCAATTGCTTATCTTTTTCTGCGATTTGACGGTCTTTCACACGCATCTGTTCATCTTTTTCGGCTAACTGTTTGTCTTTAGCCTTTAATTGCTCATAAAGACGGATGATTTCAGCGTTCTTTCATCAACAAGAATTTCCATCAGCTCGCGTTGCTTCACATCATCACTAACAGGTTCATCTTCAAAAATGGTTTTTTTGTAGATTTCCTCAAGCTTAATCAAGCCACTGCGAGTTACCACAGTGACTCCTTTATCATTTTTAGTCGTATCTTCTTCAGGTAATTCCTTGACACGGTTATTGATTGCTTGGCGGGACAAGCCCAAGACCTCAGCAATCTCACTTACAGTCATCTCAATACTCATAATATCCTCTGAAAGTTTTCTAGCTTTTCTTTATTTAAATATTATCATAAGCAAGCAAAACTGTCAAATATCACCGTGTTTTCAACCCTTTTTCAAAACAATTTCTCTTCTAGACTAGATTGTTTATCAGCTTTTTTTAAAACTCAAAACCAGTTTGCAATTTTACCACCAGCTTTAATCAATAGAAAACCTTTCTAGGCTTATAGAGTTGGTCTCGTTTCTCTAAAATGGCTAATAATTTATCACCTTCAAAACCAGCCAATTCCATTTCAGTTTGTTTTAATTCAATAAAGCGACCAAAACGCACTTCTTCTGCCTGCTCTGGAGTCAAATAAACCTTGACTAAGTCACCTGTCCCAATCTCCAAGGGATGAAGAAAGTCTAATTCACCAGCCTGTACTTTTTCCGCAATTTCATTCAAGGTTAAAGCATCATCTAACTGTAACCCAGCTGCACTGGTTCGTGTTAACTGAGACATATGAGCTGCATAGCCAAGTTTTTCTCCCAAATCAACTGATAAAGTACGAATATAAGTCCCTTTGCTACATTTTACACGGAAGGTAAAGCGTGCAAGATTATTTTCATAGGAAATAGGGCTGGTTCTTTCAAAACTATAAATCGTCACCTGACGCTCTGGACGCTCTACTTCTTGACCAGCACGCGCATACTCATAGAGTTTGCGACCATTCACCTTGACAGCAGAGTACATAGGAGGAACTTGTGTGATCATACCCGTCAAACTAGCAATCGCTTGATCTACAATGGCTTCATCTAAGGGTGACAATACTAGTGTCTCAGCAACCACCTCTCCACTAGCATCTTCGGTAGTCGTAGAATAGCCCAGAGTAATTTCACCCTCATAGACCTTGCCCTCGTCCTGCATAAACTCGACCATGCGAGTCGCCTTACCAACGGCAATCGGCAAAACGCCCACCACATCAGGATCTAGCGTCCCACCGTGACCAATCTTCTTGGTTCCCAAAATCTTACGCAGTTTAAATACCGCATCATGCGAGGTCATCCCCGCTTCTTTTTTTAAATTGATAATACCGTTCATTCATTAACTTCCTAAAAATACTAAAACTCTCTTTTGGAAATCCTTATTCTGCTCATAAAGTGCATGCCCACATTCTGGCAAAATTGTGAGTTGGCTAAATTTGATACGCTGATGCAATTCAAGTGAAGCTTCTACGCCTAGAACATTATCTTTTTCTGCTCCAATAATTAGCGTAGGACAGTTGATTTTTTCTAAAACAGCCAGGCTATCATGTTTTAAACAAGATAGAGCCTGAATAGAAATACGTTGTTTATCTTTAATGCGACCAAAGATTCCCATTATTCGATAAAGGTATTTGAATTTTCCGAAGGATTTAGTTGTGTAAGAGTGACTAGCAATATCGAACATTAATTCCTTATAACTTTCTTTTTGGCTCAGGTCAAGCCAACGACTAATCCGATTCATGCCAATATCACTTAGTTTTGCAGTTGTAACAGCCAAAATCAAACTTTTAACTTTTTCTGGAAAATCTACAGCTAGCCATTGGGCAATCATTCCACCTTGTGAAATCCCCATAACATAGGCACTGGAAATATTTAATACCTCCATTGCTTCTGCTACATCTGCTGCCATATTTCGTGTTGTATAGTTTTCTGGCAACTCATTGATGCGACTAAAAACATAAACTTTATAAACCTTAGCAAATTCTCGGTAAGTTAAAGCTAGCATTTGAGCCATACCCTTGACTGTCTGCAACCCATCTCCCAAACCTGGTATGATCACGAGAGACTGCTTCTCTTCCAAATGTCACATAGTCCATGCTCTTATCGTTAAAATATAAGGTTTTCCCTTTTGTTGAAGACATTACTTCGTTTCCCTTACTATTTTATCATGTTTATTCATGTTGACTTTTTAAATGTAGAGCAAAACCGGCAGTCACTTTTTCAAATCCAACCGCCTGATAAAACTGATGTGCAGCATTTCGTTCAGCAGTTAATCCACTATTTAGAGCCAGTGTATTAACTCCTTCTTTTACCGCTTGTTTTTTTAATTCATCGATTAGCCTACTAGCAATTCCTTGTCGTCTTGTTTCTTTTGCAACCGACAAAGCTAAAAATACGATAGTAAGATCCATCTGCTTCAAAAAAAGAAGAGCTTTGCATAACCTAAGAAACCTAAAAATTTCTCCGTTTCTTTCAGCTAGAAGACAGCCATAATGTGGTTGAGAAAGAATCATTTCTAAACGATCGAGACAGCTTAGAAGCAGTCGTTGGATAGCCCAAGTTTTCGTATAGAGACAGTAAGGCTTCAGCATCCTTCATGTTTGCTTTTCGTATCTGCATTGGAGCCTCCTAGTCTTCCTTCAAGGCATCAAACTTGGCTTTCATAGTCGGATTCTTCCGTGTCAATTTTTTAACGGAAACATCATCCAACTTATTGTTAGCCAGGCGGAGTTGGTTTTCTGATGTTGTAAGGAATTTCTTAACCTCTTCCATGCGTTTAATAGCCTTGTCGATTTCATCGATTGCCTTGCTGAAGTTAACAGAAGCAGAATTATAATTCTTTGCAAAGGCAACCTTGAAGGCATCCAAGTCTTCCTCGAAATGAGTAATGTCAATATTTTGCTCACGAACCAAAGCCAATTCCTGCTTGTATTTTAGGGAATTAAGGGCAGCATTGCGCAAGAGTCCAATCAACTGGATAAAGAACTGGGGACGAATGACATACATCTTCTCATATTCATGGCTAACGTCAACAATCCCTGTATTAAAGTAGTCGTTATCTGCTTCAAGCATACTTACCAAAACAGCATACTCACAGTTTTTCTCACGGCGATCCTTGTCCAATTCCTTGTAAAAGTCTGCATTTTTGTGTTTCTTTTCAGTCCCATCTGCCTCATTTTTCATCTCAAACATGATGGAAATGAATTCTAGCCCATTTTCATCAAAATCACGAAAAATGAAATCGCCCTTAGAACCACGTGCTGAAACTTTATTATCCTTTTCAAAATAGGCATTGGGGAAGGCAAAGCTGCGAACCTTATTAAACTCGCTCTCCGCATACTGCTCCAGACTTTCTCCGATGGCCTTGGTTGATTGTTGGACTTTGAAATTCTTGTAAAACTCAACCTGCTCATTGGCCGCCTTAAGCTGGGCCTCATAATTTTGTTTGACTGAAGTCAGAGAAAGTTCGTTTTCTTTTTCTTGTAAAAGGAGCTGATTTTTTACCTGATCTCTTTCTTTCTCTAAGTCTGATAATGTCTTTTGTAGTTGGTTCTCATGTTCCAAGCGCAAGGTAGCTAACTGATTTTCCAATGCTTGCACTTCTTTTTCTTTCTCCAGCAAGATTTGACTAGCACTTTGCTCTACTTCTTTCTTTGCCAATTCTTTTTCGGTATCAAATTTTTGGATTTGGCTTTGGAGTTGGGCTATTTCTTGGTCTTTTTGAGCAAGTTTAGACTGTTGTTCATTTAAGGCTTTTTGCTCAACCAGAGTCAACTCTTGTTTTATTCTCTCATGCAATTCCTTATCAAACTCTGCAGTTCGTACCTGCGACAAGAGTTCTGCATACTGGCTTTCATTGACTGTAAAAACTTCCCCACAATTTGGACATTTAATCTCGTTCATTTTTTTCCTCTATATTATACTATTCTACATTCATTATAGCATGGATAAACAAAAAGAAAAAGTTGGAATCAATCCAACTTTTAATCCACATATATATCTTCGTCTTTGTTTAAGAAGGCGTACGGCAATCCCATGAGTAGACCACCACCAATAAAGTTACCAATAAAGGTTACACCCCAGTGACGTAGGATATTTCCAATACCGAAGTTTGCGATTGAATCAGCAGCAACACTGAACTTAACAATAGCAAATGAAGCAAAGTTTGCGGCGATGTGCTCATTTGTTAAGAATACAAACATGTAAATAGCTGATAGAACCAACCAAAGTTTGGCCCCACCATCTTTGACTAAAACAAATGAAAGAATTGCGATATTTACAAAGACATTGGCCAAAATGGCTTCAAGCAATACTAGTTCATTTGAACGGCCCAACTTCATCTCCACGACTCCAGAAATAAAGCTATCATGTGTTAGGTTTGCATAAGCTGCAGAATGAGCGAATCCCCAACCTGCTATAAGGGCTCCGATTAAGTTAAAGAAAGTACAATATAAAAGAATTTCAGCTGTTTTTCTCCAGCTAATTTTTTTCAAAAAGCTACCAGCTGTCAAGAACATCATGTTTGATGTTACTAACTCTGCATTCAAGAACACGATATAAGCCAATCCCCAAGCAAAAACAAATGGGAAAAGGAAGCGCCCACTACCTGGTGCAATCTTATTAATCAAGTCAGCTCCAACTGCACCAGCTGCTGTACTGAAGGTGAGGAATGCACCTGCAAACATTGAACGGATAGCATACTTGAATTTACTATTTGAATAAAGACTTTCTTTCTTTTTACAAGCAAACTCAATTTTTGAGATAAATTCTGAAGAAACCATATAAACTCCTAAAACTTTTATTTGTGAATATTATAACATAAAATCGAAATTATGGGAAGGCTTTCCTAAGACTAAACTTTAAATTTTTACTAATTTTAGCAATCGTTTCCATTTGCTTTGTAGCGGCATATGTACTGTTTTCAAATCTTTTATTTTTTTAAGTCTCTTATTTAATATAGTTAATATGTTTTATTGCTTGTTCTATATTAAATTCACAAAAGAGTCTTTTCATTTTTCAGAAAAAGAAGATGGTCTAGGAGTTTGTTGGAGTTTATAAAAAGAGAGAATGAAGTTTTCTTCAAAATAATAAAAAAACAGTCCATGATGCTATTAGGTCAAAGTTACTTTCTTACAAAAAAAAGCCTGGATTTTTTGTCCCGACCTCCTCTATAATCGATATTTATTTTTTGGGAAAGCTTATTGTTAATCGACATAAGTCTCTTCGTTTTTATTAAGGTAAGCGTATGGTAATCCTATCAAGAAACCACCACCAATTAAGTTAGCGATGAAGGTAACTCCCCAATGGCGTAGAATATTTGGAATATCAAAGTTAGCAATTTGATCAGAGACAATACTAAATTTAATGATGCTAAAGGATGAAAAGTTAGCTGCAATGTGCTCGTTTGACAAGAAAACAAACATTGAGATTGCTGATAAGATAATCCACAGCTTAGCACTGCTATCCTTAACCAAAACAGAAGATAGAATGGCAATATTTACAAACATATTTGCCAAAATCCCCTCCAACAAGACCAACTCACTAGGTCGTGCTAACTTCTTGGCAACAATCTTTGCTAGATAACTGTCGTGTGTCAGGTGTGAAAAAGCCGATGAATTAGCAAAACACCAACCTGCTAAGATAGCTCCAACTAAGTTGAAAAAGGCACAATAGAGTAAGATAATAAAGGCTTTTTTCCAATCAATCTTCTTCAGAAATGTTCCAGCTGTTAGGTACATCATGTTTGAGGTCACCAATTCAGCATTTAAGAAAACGATATAAGCAAGTCCCCAAGCAAAAACAAAGGGAAAAAGGAAGTAACCAGCACTAGGAATGATGCTATTTAGTAAATCAGCACCGATAGCACCAGCTGCTGTACTAAAGGTTAAGAAAGCACCTGCAAACATCGAGCGGATAGCATATTTGAACTTGCTTTTGTCGAATAGACTCTCTTTCTTATGGCAATAATAATCAATCTTTGAAATAAATTCTGAAGAACTCATATAAACTCCTTAAAATATCACTGTTAATATTATAACATAAAACATTTTAAGCGAAAATAAATTTTTGTCCTTTAGATTTAATTGTTTTTAGTGCTAGCAAATGCTTCAATTTCTTTTACCGACATCCCTACTAGCTCTGAAATCCACAAACCGACAATATCTGACAAGATAGAATCACAAAGATATTCATCCTCACCATGACTATATTTACAAGTGAATAGAGGGGTTCTTATCGCTGATTGATAAAATTTTAAGGCTAACTCTTGTAGTTTTTCTGGCTTAAATTCAAGTCCCAACTCTTGTGCAAGCCCAGCTCTCACTTTATCCCACACTTCCCCTTTTGACTGATAGTTTTCTCGTGCTTTTTTGAGAAATCCTTGACAGAATTGTGCCAGCAAATGCTTGTTTTGATAGAGCAAACGACAGGAAAAGTCTGAAATAGAACCAGCATGAAGTAAGAAAGTAGGCATATCATTAAGGCTTTCTGCTACCCGACCAACTTGGCCTTCACTCCCTATAAAGCCGATACTCTCATCCTCAAGAAAAACAAATTCTCCTCCGCTTCCGTCTTTAGCAAAGGCTATGGGCGATAGAGAATAAACTTCATTGTTCTGAGAAAATTCAACCTCTTTCAACTGGTCATAAAATAGAATATCGCATTCTTTCATCAATAAGTTTCTCAGTTGATTATCTTCTCTTATTACTTGTAGTTGATTCATAATAGCTATTCTCCGTGCTTTGACAACTGTCACAAGTGACAACAATTCAATTTTAGCAATCGACTCTTAATAATAATAATAGATTTTAATATGGCACTTCTTAGCCATATCGGCAAGATTTTTTACTAACTCCTCGTTTCTTTTGCTTTTTCCAAAATAAAAAGTAAAAGATTTACCATCTTTCCTTGTAAAATACAAATGATACCTGTCCCCATTCATTCTTCTCCCTCGAATGTAATCAATATCAATCTGTCTAATTTCAGCTAGAGGAACAATCCTTTTTCTAAAAAGAATAATCGTGTGAATGTATAATCTTCCCTTTGCAATATGAAAAGGATCCAACATACTCCCACCACTTTTTAAGGATGTCTTAACTCTTTGGAAAAAAAGATAGAAATAAAATAGTGCTAAAAAAATTAACAAAAATCTAATGACCTGATTTTCCCAAAGGATTTCAAAATCTGAAACACGATAACTATACATATTAAAATAATCCCTTTTTTCTTTATTATACCACTTTTGTTGAGAGTCTGGGGCTATAGAAAAGGAAAAAGAAAAAGACTGAACAAAGTTCAGCCTTTTTTAATAATATTTGATGTGATTTCATTATCTAGTCAAATCAAGACGTTTACCGATTTTTCCGATAAGAATAGCACCAACAATCAAGGAAGCGAATTCTCCGATACCAGTAGTAAACCAAGTTAAGAAGAAAGGCGCTTCCGCTACGATGTTCAATTCTGCAGCGATAGTGATCATCGAGATGGAAAATAAAATTGAAAAGTAGAAATGATCTTTACGGATCAATCCATTAAAAAGATAGTCTTTGCTGTATTTGCTAAACAACCATACTCCCAAGCTAAGGAATACCAGTGTAGAACCGCCTCCAACAGCGACATCGATGATTCCAAAACTGAAGAAATTAGCAATCATACATCCAAGAGTAACACCGATGATATACTTAGGATTGTAAAAGGCGAGGAAGTTCATCATTTCAGAGATACGGAATTGATAAGCACCATAGCTGATGGCATTAAGGGGTGGTGTGATTGTCAAAACCACATAAATAGCTGCTACAATGGCAATATCTGCCATATCACGGATAGTTAGTTTTTTCATGTTTTCTCCTTTAGCGATTAATACGCGTAAAATATGCTTGGTGAAAGAAGCTAAGCACCAAGGGTTGAGCAAGTCAACCTTTCAAGTATAGCACATTTATGTCCTTTATGCTATACTGTTTTTATGAAAAGATACATAAAAAATTTCTTCGATAATGAAATTCTCTCCTACTTATTTTTCGGGGTTGCAACCACTCTTGTTTCTATCATTGTCCGTATCACCATTTTTTACTTTTTCCAACAAGAATTGTGGGCGACTGCTCTGGGAAATATAGCTGGAATTCTTTTTGCTTTTTTCACCAATGATACCATTGTTTTTAAGCAGAAACGAAAAAATTGGTTTAATCGATTGATTAAGTTTACCTCTGCAAGACTAATAACATTTCTTTATTGGATCTTCTACTAACTTTTATTTTTTTGTAACCAGCTTTCCCACAAATAATTGGTTATTTTGTTGGAAATGATATTAATACAATTAATACAGTTGAAACTATTTATTGCACAGGTTACGATGGTTGTTCTCAACTACGTTTTTAGTAAGCTTTTCGTATTTAAAAAAACTAATCGCTTTTCTTGCATTTAATATAAATTTACGATATAATCTAGTCTGAAAAATTTCGAAAGGAAAAAGAAAATGTTAAAAGATCTTAAAGAATTTTTGCTCCGCGGTAACGTCGTGGACCTTGCTGTCGGTGTAATCATCGCTTCTGCTTTTGGTGCTATCGTAACTTCATTTGTTAATGATATCATCACTCCACTTCTATTGAACCCAGCCTTGGAAGCTGCGAAAGTACAAAACATCGCTGAGCTTGCATGGAATGGTGTTACATATGGTAAATTCTTGAGTGCTGTTATCAACTTCCTTGTAGTTGGTACTGTTCTATTCTTTGTGATTAAAGCAATGGAAAAAGCTCAAAGCCTTACTAAAAAAGAAGAAGTGGTTGAAGAAGCACCTGCCGGTCCAACTGAGTTGGAAGTACTTCAAGAAATCAAAGCTCTTCTTGAGAAAAAATAATCATATAGAGGATTCAGTTTAATACTGAATCCTTTTTACTACTCTTTTTGTTGAGTTTAGAAAAAACTTGAGTTCAACTCTCTTTTTTGATATAATAATTAGAGTTTCCACCCTTAGTGTAATGGATATCACGTAAGATTCCGGTTCTTGAGATGGGGGTTCGATTCCCTCAGGGTGGATAGGTGTAAACGAAAAACAGCGACTTCGCTGTTTTTTTCTGTATTAATCTTGTCTTTGAATATAGATCATGGATACCAAGGAAAGTAAGATAACCCCAAGTCCTATGATTAAAAAGGAAACTAATTGCACACTTGGTAAAAATGTCATTAACCCTTTTGCAATCGGCATAAAGAGAATTGCCAGTGTAAAAATGGTACTCAGTACTCTTCCCAGATATTCTCCGTCAACCTTGGTCTGTACTTGAGTGAAAAAGTGAATATTAAAAATTGTCATAAATAATTCACAAATCAGATTTCCAGAAAAGGTTAGAAAATTTGGAAGTGGTAAACCCATCATGAAAACTCCTACTCCTGTTAAAATCAATAAGAATAAAAGTGTCTTCATTGTTGATTTAAATTTATTAGCAACCAAAGCTCCGATGATGGAGCCGATAGCCCCCAACGTTAAGATAGTCGCATAGGCTCCTTCTAGACCATAAAGTTTATTTGAAAAAGGAAGCAAAAACTCAAAAGCTGCAAAAAAGAAATTCACACTGGAAGCCACTAACAAGAGAAAGAAAATTTCTTTCTGATGCCAGATATAGTGCAACCCATCTTTGATATCCATAAAAATATCTTTCCCTGTAAAAGGTTTCTTCACTTGAACCTTTGGTTCTTCCTTTGGAAGTAAGGCAACTAGACCAAACGCGATGAAAAAACTAATGGCATCTAAGACTAGTGTCATATGGAGACTGGCGAATTGTAAAACGATGAAAGAGAGCACAGGGGAACTTACAGCAACAACCTGCAAGACAAACTCTAAGCGAGAGTTATAGGTTACAATCTCATCTTTCTCAACCACTTCAGTTATAATGGCTTTATTGGCTGTACGAGAAAAAGCGAAGGCAATGGCTTGAACAATATTGGCAAAAATCAAGGCAGCAATCATCAAGCTATCATTTCTGATGAAAGAAATAGCTAAACAGAGAATGCCACAAATCAAGTCTGTCGTCATCAAAATCTTGCGACGCGAAAAGCGGTCTGAAATCACCCCGCCAAAGGGATTGACTAAAATAGATGTAACCAACTCTGAAATTTGATAAATCCCTAGAACGGTTTGCCCAATCGTTCCCATTGAGGCTAACCAAACACTATTTCCATAGTCATAGAGCATATTTCCTATCTTGTTAATAGCTCCACGACTAATCAACTGTACTGCGTATCGATTCATAAAAACTCCTCTCAAATTTTGAAACTATTGTACCAAAACTTGAAGGAGTTTCTCATTTTTCCCTTATTTGGGAAATTAATCTTTTACAAACTTATCGTAATGTTCCTGATAGTAGGCTACTTGCTCTGGAAGACCTAGCACGTCAAAAATATGCATGGCTTCTTGCATCTGCTTACAACCTTCTTCTTTTTGCCCCTTCTGATAAAGAGCAAATCCCTTAAGAAAGTGGAAAACATTACGCTCATAGAGTTTGATGCTCTTACCTATAATCTTCTCTATATAAGCTTCAAAGTAGTTGGCATTTTCAAAAGCAAGATGTTCTAAACAATGCTGGTAACAATTAAGAGCTAAAATCAAGACCAGTTTTCGATGGCGTCCAATTTCTTTGTAGAAATCCTCCCTCTCCATCACTTCTCTACCAAGCCGAGTGACATAGTCAACATCGTAGAAACTATAGAGGTTACCGAAAAGAATCAACTCATACATGGTCCATTCATCCGTTTGGAAAAGATAATCTGCCACCTTATCCAGATCACCTTGCTTCATAGTGAAGCTAGCATCTCTTTGACAAATCAAACCTTGTAGCAAAATCCAGTTCAGCTCAAAATAGAGAGGATTGGTTGAACTCTTAGCCTTTTCAAGTTGTTCTCCTTGGAGCTTTTGAAAACCTGCAATATCATTTGAGTAGTAAAGGGGAATAATCTGAGCCATCAAGCTAACATGCTCATGATGTTGAAAATTTCTGACCTTATCCATAAATTTTCAATCGTCACGTGAATATTATCTAATATTTCAAAGAAACGTGAAGCAGCCAGATCAGACTCTCCCAATTCAAAGCGAGATAATTGGGAGGTTGAACAGGCCTCTCCTGCAGCTTCTTTTAGAGAGTAATTTTTACTGATTCGAAATTCACGAAAAACTTTTCCAAGATGTTCCATATTTACACCTGCTCTGATAATTCTTCCCACTCTAGCATAGCTTCTTCCTGACGCTGGCTAATCTTATCTAGTTCTGCTTGTAATTGCATGAGTTCATCTGCATCATTAGTAGTGTGCATTTGTTCAGAGATAGCTTGGGCTTGAGTTTCCAGTTCTTCGATTTCTGCCTCTAGATTTTCGATTTGTCTCATCAATTTACGCAATTCTTTTTGACTCTCTTTTTGGGCTTGGTAGTCATTAACTGGAGAAACTTCTTTTTCTTGGTTAACAGCTGCCACTTCTTCCGCTTGGCTAGCTGCTAGCTCTGCTTTTTTATCAACATAATAGTCATAATCACCTAGATAAAGTGTTGATCCATTTTCAGATAATTCCAGAACATGAGTAGCTACACGATTGATAAAGTAACGGTCATGACTGACAAAGAGCAAGGTTCCATCAAAGTCAATCAGGGCATTTTCCAATACTTCCTTGCTATCGATGTCTAAGTGGTTAGTAGGCTCATCGAGAATCAAGAAGTTGTTGTTTTCCATGGACAATTTCGCCAGTAGTAAGCGAGCTTTCTCTCCACCTGACAGCATGCCAACTGATTTCTTAACATCGTCACCAGAAAAAAGGAAGGCACCTAGGCGATTACGGATTTCCAGTTCAGGAGTCAACTTAAAATCATTCCAGAGTTCGTCTAAGACTGTATTGCTCGGTGTCAGTTTACTCTGAGTCTGATCGTAGTACCCAACCTCAACATTAGCACCAAAGCGCTTCTCACCCTTGATAAATGGGATCTGACCCACAATTGACTTGATAAAGGTTGACTTACCAATACCGTTAGGACCAACAATGGCAATAGCATTCATCTTACGAAGATCAAGATTGATAGGTTCAGATAAGATTTCACCATCATAGCCAATAGCAGCATTCTCCACCGTCAAAACAACATTCCCTGATACTTTATCGGAATGAAAGGTCATATTGGCTGATTTATTCCCAGCTTCAGGCTTATCTAAACGCTCCATCTTTTCCAGTTGTTTACGTCTAGATTGAGCTCGCTTGGTTGTCGATGCTCGAACGAGATTTCGGTTAACAAAGTCTTCTAAAGCAGCAATTTCCTTCTGCTGCTTTTCATAATCTTAGCTTCAGTCAGCAACTTCTGCTCTTTTTGCTCAACAAAACTTGAGTAATTTCCAACGTATCTATCTAAAGAATGTTTGGTTAAGTCGAGCGTAATGGTTGCTACCTTATCAAGGAAATAACGGTCGTGGCTGACAATAATAAGGGCACCGCTATAATTTACCAAGTAATTCTCTAGCCAGGCTATAGTTTCAATATCTAAGTGGTTAGTTGGCTCGTCCAAGACCAAGAGATTAGGCTTTTCAAGGAGCATTTTGGCAAGGGATAAACGGGTATTTTGACCACCAGAAAGCTCAGCGATTCGCATCTGCCACATGGACTCGTCAAACTTGAATCCATTTAAGATAGAGCGAATATCGGCTTCATAGGTAAATCCTCCAGCCTGACGGAAATTTTCTGATAGGCGATCATAGTCAGACATAAGTTTGTCTAATTCTGCACCAGTCTTTTCCCCCATCTCCAACTCCATCTGTCGAAGTTGTCTTTCAGTCCGACGCAAATCATCAAATACATGTAGCATTTCATCGTAAATAGTATTTTCAGACTCAAAGCGACTATCCTGTGCGAGATAAGAGAGGGAAATATCTTTTTTCTTATTGATTTCACCAGTGGTTGGCTCCTCTTCTCCAACCAATATCTTGAGTAATGTAGACTTTCCTGCACCATTTTTCCCAACGAGAGCAATGCGGTCTCTTTCATCTACTTGTAGGTTTATATTATCAAAAAGAACCTCTCCAGCAAAAGAACGTTCAATTTTATTAGCTTGTAAAATAATCATACAGTTAGTATAGCATGTTTCGGTAAGCCGTTCAAGACTTGTGGTTTAGGTACATTTCATAACTTTTTCAGAAACTCATGCTAACGTTTTACTAAAACTTCAAATCGTGGTATAATTTAAGCGATTAGATTATATATTAAAGGAGATTTCCTATGGCTTACCAAGAAAACTACCAAAAATGGGTTGATTTCGCAGAACTTCCAGACTATCTTCGTCATGATTTGGAAAATATGGACGAAAAAACTAAGGAAGACGCATTCTATACAAATCTTGAGTTTGGTACTGCAGGTATGCGTGGATTGATTGGTGCTGGAACTAATCGCATTAATATCTACGTTGTTCGTCAAGCAACTGAAGGTTTGGCTCGTTTGATTGAGTCAAAAGGTGGAAATGAAAAAGAACGTGGTGTAGCCATCGCTTATGATAGCCGTCACTTTTCTCCAGAATTTGCCTTTGAATCTGCAGCAGTTCTTGCTAAACACGGGATTAAATCCTATGTTTTTGAAAGTCTCCGTCCAACTCCTGAACTTTCATTTGCAGTTCGTCACCTCAACTGTTTTGCGGGTATCATGATTACTGCCAGCCACAACCCTGCTCCGTTTAACGGATACAAGGTATATGGTGAAGACGGTGGACAAATGCCTCCACACGATGCAGACGCTTTGACTACCTACATCCGTGCTATCGACAATCCTTTCGCTGTAGAAGTTGCGGATGTGGAAGCTGAAAAAGCATCTGGTTTGATTGAAGTTATAGGCGAAGCAATTGATGCGGAATACCTTAAAGAAGTAAAAGACGTTAACATCAACCCTGCCTGATTGAAGAATTTGGTAAAGACATGAAGATTGTCTACACTCCACTTCATGGTACTGGTGAAATGTTAGCTCGTCGTGCTCTTGCTCAAGCAGGATTTGATTCTGTTCAAGTCGTTGAAGCTCAAGCAACTCCAGACCCAGACTTCTCAACTGTTAAATCTCCAAACCCAGAAAGCCAAGCAGCCTTTGCACTTGCAGAAGAACTTGGTCGTCAAGTAGGAGCCGATGTTCTTGTTGCAACTGACCCTGACGCTGACCGTGTTGGTGTTGAAGTTCTACAAAAAGATGGTAGCTACCTTAACCTTTCAGGTAACCAAATCGGTGCTATCATGGCTAAGTATATCTTGGAAGCTCACAAAAACGCTGGAACTCTTCCAGAAAACGCAGCCCTTTGCAAATCTATCGTATCAACTGACTTGGTAACCAAGATTGCTGAAAGCTACGGCGCAACTATGTTCAACGTTTTGACAGGTTTCAAATTTATCGCTGAAAAAATCCAAGAATTCGAAGAAAAACACAATCACACCTACATGATGGGATTTGAAGAAAGCTTCGGTTACTTGATCAAACCATTCGTACGTGATAAAGATGCTATCCAAGCCGTTCTTGTCGTAGCTGAACTTGCAGCCTACTACCGCTCTCGTGGTTTGACTCTTGCTGATGGTATCGAAGAAATCTACAAAGAGTATGGCTACTATGCTGAAAAGACAATCTCTGTTACTCTATCTGGTGTTGACGGTGCCGAGCAAATCAAAGCAATTATGGCTAAATTCCGTAACAATGCTCCAAAAGAATGGAATGCAACAGAAGTTTCAATCACTGAGGACTTCAAAGCACAAACTTCTACTGCCACTGATGGCACTGTAACAGCCTTGACTACTCCTCCAAGTGATGTATTGAAATACACTCTTGCAGATGGTTCATGGATTGCAGTTCGCCCTTCAGGTACTGAACCAAAAATTAAGTTCTATATTGCAGTTGTAGGTGGAAGCAACGAAGAATCACAAGCTAAAATCGCTAACATCGAAGCTGAAATCAATGCCTTTGTAAAATAAGCAAGTATCTAAGAGAGTAGGACAGAAATCGGTAATTCGTTAGAATTCGATTTCGTCGTCCCACCTCCGCACAGTTGAGTAGGGCTGTAAAAGCTGGTGAAATCAGCGTAGTAGAGCCCACTCAACCACTGCGTCTTGCTCGAAAATCCAAAGACAATTGAGAGGCTAGGACTTTTGTCCCAGCCTCTTATTTTTGTTTATGAAGTAAAAGTTAACTGTAATTTACGCCTTCTCCTAGCTATCTTTTCCATAACTTCAGTTTCTATATCTTCAAAGACACACGGAAATAGAACTAGAAAATCTGACTTAGTCTACTGATTTCTGCCCTATCATCTATTCGCGTATCAAAACTGAGCAATTTTAGCATTTTTATGGCATACTAGTTTTATCAAAAAAAGCGAGGTATTCTCATGGAACAATTTTTAGAAAACATCAAAGATCTTGAAGTGACAACAGTTGCGCGTGCGCAAGAAGCGCTCGATAAGCAAGAAACAGCAACTTTCTTTATCGGACGCAAAACTTGTCCTTACTGCCGTAAATTTGCCGGCACATTGGGTGGTGTGGTAGCTGAAACCAAAGCACACATCTACTTCATCAATAGTGAAGAACCAAGCCAACTTGAAGCACTGCAAGAATTTCGTTCACGCTATGGAATCCCTACTGTACCAGGCTTCGTCCATGTAGCAAACGGTCAAATCAATGTCCGTTGCGACTCTTCAATGTCAGCACAAGAAATCAAAGAATTTGCTGGGTTGTAAATTAGTCTATAAAAAAGAAGGCACAAGCCTTCTTTTTTATATCTCCGTCAATGGTGTTGCGGTGTCTGGTGAAGTATCGTAAACTTGAAAGTCTACTCCTACTCCCAGATCTGCCTGAGCTAACTGATTGACCATAGTCATGTGAGCTAGCTCCTTGATATTATTTTCCTTAGACAAATGGCCTAGGTAAATCTTCTTGGTGCGATTACCTAGTGTGCGAATCATGGCGTCTGCGCCATCTTCATTTGAGAGATGTCCAAGATCAGACAGGATGCGTTGTTTGAGTCGCCATGCGTAGGATCCTGCTCGGAGGATTTCAACATCATGATTTGACTCGATCAGGTAGCCATCTGCATTCTCGACAATGCCAGCCATACGGTCACTAACATAGCCTGTATCCGTCAGCATGACAAAGCTCTTATCGTCCTTCATAAAACGATAAAACTGGGGAGCGACTGCATCATGACTCACACCGAAGCTCTCGATATCGATGTCGCCAAAGGTTTTGGTTTTTCCCATCTCAAAAATATGCTTTTGCGACGAGTCAACCTTACCAAGATACTTACTATTTTCCATAGCCTGCCAAGTTTTCTCATTGGCATAAAGATCCATGCCGTACTTGCGAGCAAGTACCCCTACTCCATGGATATGGTCTGAATGCTCGTGCGTTATCAAGATAGCATCCAAATCCTCTGGTTTACGATTAATTTCACTCAAAAGGCTTGTAATTTTTTTGCCAGATAGTCCTGCATCTACTAAAATTTTCTTTTTTGGTGTTTCCAAGTAGAAAGAATTTCCACTGGAACCCGATGCTAAAATACTGTATTTAAAACCGATATCACTCATTCTAGTCTTCTAGTTCATCCTCCCAAATCTCTTCTTTCACGGCATCTTTATCGTATGGAAGTACGATAGTAAATGTAGAGCCCTTGCCATATTCACTCTTGGCCCAGATAAAGCCCTTATGTTGCTTGATGATTTCCTTGGCGATAGCCAATCCTAACCCTGTTCCACCTTGGGCACGACTTCTAGCTCGATCCACTCGATAGAAACGGTCAAAAATCTTCGGTAAATCTTGCTTTGGAATCCCTAGACCTTGGTCGGAGATTGACAAAATCATCTGATCATCTGTAGTTTTCATGCTTACAGTAATTTTTCCACCATCTGGTGAATATTTGATGGCGTTATTTAGGATATTATCAATCACCTGAGTCATCTTATCCGTATCAATTTCAATCCAAACAGAATTAATCGGATAATCTCTCACCAACTCATACTTCTTCTCCTCATCTTGACTTCTCATCTTATCAAAACGATTGAGTATAAAAGTGATAAAGGCAGTAAAGTTAATCAACTCAACATCCAAGTGACTGGACTCATTGTCAATCCGTGAAAGGTGCAAGAGATCCGTCACCATCCGCATCATGCGGTTGGTTTCATTTAGAGACACCTTGATAAAATCTGGAGCAAATGGTTCTGTTAGGGCTCCTTCATCCAAGGCTTCAAGGTAGGATTTTACACTTGTCAAAGGTGTACGCAATTCATGACTAACGTTCGAAACGAAAAGCCTTCTCTCACGCTCTTCTTTCTCTTGTTCAGTCGTATCATGTAAGACTGCTACTAGACCAGAGATAAAGCCAGACTCTCTCCGAATCAAGGCAAAGCGCACGCGCAAACTGATATACTCGCCATTAAGATTCTGCGAATAAATCATCAACTCAGGACTCTGGGTGATGAGGTCTCTCAGTTCATACTCTTCTTCAATTTTGAGTAACTCTAGGATATTTTGATTAAGAGCATCATCACTTTCAATGCCTAGTTGTCTCTTGGCCATATCATTGATCATGGTGATCTGACCACGACGATTGGTCGCAAGTACTCCGTCAGTCATATAGGACAGGATACTATGCAACCTTTTACTCTCTTGTTCGAGATTTTCCTGAGTCAGACGGATTACTTCAGACAAATCATTAAGATTGTTCGTGATATTGGTAATCTCTGAACTTCCCTGCATATCCAAAACCTGAGAATAATCACCAGCAATCAAATCCTTGACCTTCTGATTCAGCTGTCTAAGGCGAATATTATCACGGCGACTTTCCAGCAAGAGAAAAGCCACCAGCATAATAAAGCCAATTAGGATGAGGATAAAGACGAAGTCTCTTGTAAAAATAGTTTCTTTAATTACTTCAATCATTATTTCTCATGTAATACCCCACTCCACGACGAGTTAGGATGTATTCAGGTCTACTTGGTGTATCTTCAATCTTTTCACGCAAGCGTCGAATGGTTACGTCTACTGTACGGACATCCCCAAAGTAGTCATAACCCCAAACAGTCTCAAGGAGGTGCTCACGGGTAATCACTTGGCCAATATGTGACGCCAGGTGATACAAGAGCTCAAACTCACGGTGAGTTAGCTCTAGCTCCTCTCCATATTTCTTAGCAACATAAGCATCTGGAAGAATCTCCAAGTCACCAATTTGCAAACTTTGTAGTTTTGTTTCAGGCTCTTGGTTATCACCAGAAACTAGCTCCGTACGGCGAAGTAAGGCCTTAACACGTGCTTGTAGTTCACGATTTGAAAACGGCTTAGTCACATAGTCATCCGCCCCAAGTTCAAGACCGATAACCTTATCAAACTCGCTGTCTTTGGCAGAGAGCATGATAATCGGAACACTACTTGTCTTACGAATCGTTTTAGCAACTTCAAGTCCATCAATCTCAGGAAGCATCAAATCCAAGATAATAATATCTGGTTGCTCGGCTTCAAATTGTTCAAGTGCTTCACGACCATTAAAAGCAGTTACAACTTCATAACCCTCCTTGGTCATATTGAATTTTATAATATCTGAGATGGGTTTTTTTCATCATCTACAATTAGTATTTTTTTCATTTAGTCACCTTTTTTTCCTTATCTCATTATACCAAAAAAATGTAAAGAAGACACGAAAGACCGATGACTAGCAGCTTCTTTTTCAAGTAGGCTTGCCAGATCTTTTGCTGAGGGTTTGGCTAGAGGATAATTGATAAATTCTTCTGGACTTAACCAAAAGGACTTCTCTATCTAGCATATTCCTGTGTCTCAGCAACTCGCCCTGCAATTATCTGAATATGCCATTTTCGATGGCTAAAAATGTGCTTAACCTCTTCAAAACGTAGATCTTGCCAATCAACTTCAAGATCATAGTCCTGTTCAAAAACTCTCCTGTGGAGATGGTCCCAGTTCTAGAATTGGCTCCGCTACTTGACTGAAAAAAAGGTCCAAGTCCTGAGTCTGGTCTGAGAAATCATCAACTTCAATCAAGGGAAAATGCCAAAATCCAGCCAAGAGTTTTTCACTCTCATTCTTTTCTAATAGAAACTGCCCCTGACTATTTTGCACTACAAGAGCCTTTAGATAAATAGGAATTGGCTTTTTCTTTGGGAGCCTTGATAGGATAGCGATCCATGGTCCCATGTTGGTAAGCAGCACTGAACTCCTTAACAGGACTCTCTTCAGGTCTTGGATTAACAGGAGCCTCAATATCTGAACCTAAATCCATCAAAGCCTGATTGAAATCACCTGGACGATCTGGATCTATTAGAACTTCCATCATAGCTTGAAATATTTTTCGATTGCTAGGATTTCCAATATCATGATTGACTTCAAACAAACGTGCCAAAACACGCATGACATTGCCATCTACTGCAGGCTGGGGAAGGTTAAAGGCAATACTAGAAATTGCACCAGCTGTATAAGGACCAATCCCTTTTAAACTTGAAATACCTTCATAAGTTGATGGAAATTCTCCATCAAAGTCCTCCATAATCTGCTGAGCTGCTGCTTGCATATTGCGAACACGAGAGTAATAGCCAAGTCCTTCCCAGGCTTTTAGTAAGCGTTCCTCAGGAGCATTTGCTAAGCTTTCTACAGTCGGAAACCAGTCTAAAAAACGTTCATAATAGGGAATAACGGTATCAACTCGAGTCTGCTGCAACATGATTTCAGACACCCAGATATGGTAAGGATTTTTGCTCCGTCTCCAGGGTAAATCCCGCTTATTTTCGTCATACCAGGCTAATAGTTTTTGACGGAAAGAGAGAATCTTGTCCTCTTCCCACATGGTCACACCATATTTCTCCAAATCTAACATATATCTAGTATAGCATAACCTTTTAGGATACTCAAAAAATCAAGATAGAGCTTGTTAAAACACTCTCTTAAACTCTGTTAAAATAATAGTAATTTAGCCTTTCTATATCAGCTGATTCTATCATTTTCCTAGCTTTTTTGTTATAATAACTTTTGAATGAATCTTTAAAGGAGATATCCATGCGTTTTAATCAATTCAGTTACTATCCTGTAATCCAGCAACAAGCTTTACAGGAATTATCCAGTCTTGGATTCAAGATTGATCAATCAAATTCTGATAAAGAACAGTTTGAAGCTTTTGTTAGAACTTGTTTTTTCAATTACAAAAATACGGATTATCCCCTCTCAACTTTGGCGGTTGATAAGGAGACTGACCTACTCACTTTCTTCAATTCTGATCGTGAATTAAGTGCAGAAATCTTTTATACTGTAGTTTTTCAGTTACTTGGATTCAGTTACTTAGTAGACTTTGAAGATGGTCTTGCTTTTCATAAAGAAACAGCATTCCCAATCGTTTACGGAGATTTACTTGATAACCTCTATCAACTTCTTAACACGCGCACTAAAAAGGGAAATACCTTGATCGATCAGCTAGTTAGTGATGGTCTTATCCCTGAGGACAATGGTTACCACTACTTCAATGGAAAGAGTTTGGCAACATTCTCTGCAAACAATGTCATTCGTGAAGTTGTTTATGTAGAAAGTCGTATTGATTCTGATAATGATGGTCTACCTGATTTAGTCAAGGTTAACATCATCCGTCCGTCTTACCATGGCAAAATTCCAGCAGTCATGACTGCAAGTCCATACCACCAGGGAACCAATGATAAGGCTAGTGATAAGGCCCTCTACAAAATGGAAGGGGAATTAGCAGTCAAAGAACCTCACGAGATTATCTTAGAAGAACCTAGTGTTTCTTTTGTTAAGCCAATTGGCCAAGCCGATCTTGTGGCTGAATCCGAAGAAAAACTCACTCATATCAATAGTAGCTACACTCTCAATGATTATTTCCTTCCTAGAGGATTTGCTAATATCTATGTATCAGGTCTTGGAACCAAGGATTCACAAGGTCTGATGCCAAATGGTGACTACCGACAAGTTGAAGCTTATAAAAATGTTATCGATTGGCTCAATGGTCGTTGTCGTGCATTCACAGATCATAGTCGTAAACGTCAAGTAAAGGCAGACTGGTCAAATGGTAAAGTCGCAACTACTGGTCTTTCTTACCTAGGAACAATGTCCAATGGTCTTGCTACTACAGGAGTTGATGGTTTAGAGGTCATCATTGCTGAAGCAGGTATTTCTTCTTGGTACAACTATTACCGAGAAAATGGTCTGGTAACAAGCCCTGGTGGCTATCCAGGGGAGGACTTCGATTCATTAGATGAATTAACTTATTCTCGTAATCTCTTAGCTGGTGACTATATTCGTGGAAACGAAGCTCATAAAGAATCTATAGAAGAACTCAAGAAATCTAGACCGTAAAACTGGAGATTATAACCAATTCTGGCATGACAGAAACTACCTACTTAATGCTGAAAAAAAGGTTAAGGCTGAAGTTGTCTTTACCCACGGTTCGCAAGACTGGAATGTCAAAACCACTTCATGTCTATCAAATGTTTCAATGCTCTTCCAAGTCATATTAATAAACATCTCTTTTATCATAACGGTGCTCATGTTTATATGAACAACTGGCAGTCTATTGATTTCCGTGAATCCATGAATGCTCTTTTGACGCAGAAATTATTGGGGCCATGAAACTGATTACCAACTTCCAAGAGTCGTTTGGCAAGACAATACTAGCTCCTCAAACATGGATGACTCTTGAAGATTTTTGGAAATCAAACTGACCATAAAAACTTTCACATTAGGTACTGAAGAAGCTGTCATTGAAAAATCATTATCAAGACTCAGACTTCGAGCGTTTTGGAAAAACCTACCAAACCTTTAACAATGAACTCTATCAAGGTAAGGTCAACCAGGTTACTATTGATCTTCCAGTGACTGAAGATCTTCATCTCAATGGGCGTGTTAAACTAAACCTCCGTCTCAAAGTCAAGTACCAATAAAGGGCTTACTATCTGCTCAACTTCTCGAACTTGGTCAAAAGAAATACCTACAACCATATCCAGGAGTCTTGTCTGCTCGTACGATTGATAATGGTCGTTACCACATGCTGGAAAACCTTTGCGAACTACCATTTAGTCCCAAATGCACAGCGTGTTATCACCAAAGGTTATCTCAATCTTCAAAATCGACACGATTTATTGAAAATTGAAGAAGTCAAGCCAGATGAATGGATGGAATTCCAATTTGAACTCCAACCAACTATTTACAAACTAAAAAGAAGGCGATACAGTACGTCTCGTTCTTTACACAACAGACTTTGAGATTACTGTACGTGACAATACAGACTATCACTTGACTGTCGATCTTGCACAGTCCAATCTTGAGATACCTTTTCAAAGGGAGGTAACTGTAGATGAACAAAGCCGAGCAAAGACACCAGCTCATCCGAGCCCTAATCACTAAACAAAAAATTCATACCCAAACTGAATTACAAGAACTACTGATTGAAAACGGAGTACAGGTCATACAAGCAACACTTTCAAGAGACATCAACCTGATGAATCTTTCTAAGATTCGTGAAGGTGAACACTCCTATTATTCAATCAACACTGGCTCTACATCCAAGTGGGAAAAAAACGGCTAGAAGTTTATATGGAGGAAGCCCTCTACATGATGCAACCCGTCCAACACCAAGTTGTTATCAAAACCTATCCAGGTTTGGCACAATCCTTCGGATCTATCTTGGATGCCCTAAACTTCCCTGAAATAGTCGCTACTATCTGTGGAAATGATGTCTGTTTGGTTATCTGCGAGGATAAGGAACAAGCTCAATCTTGCTTTGAACGCCTCAAACAATTTGCACCACCTCTATTTTTTGATCGGTAACAAAAACCCGTGATGGCTATCATCACGGGTTTATTTTATGATTTGCTATTTTCAGCTTGCTTTTTAGTTCTTGCAAGTCTCAAAGCTCTATTTGGATTGAGACGATTAAACAGTTCTTCTAACTTCTTCTCATTCCAGACATCTGCTGCAGAAACAAAATTTCCATCAGCATCTCGGAAAGATATCGGTTTATCTCCCATAGCTATCTCCTAGTCTACAAACTCAAACTCAAACTTACCGATACGAACCAAATCTCCATCCTTGGCACCACGGGCACGGAGAGCTTCATCGACTCCCATACCACGCAACTGACGAGCAAACTTCATGACAGACTCATCACGGTCAAAGTTAGTCATGTTAAAGAGTTTGATGAGTTTTTCACCTGAAAGTACCCAAGTTGCATCGTCATCACGACTAATTTCAAATGGTTTTTCTTCTTCATCAAAGCCATAATAAACTTCTTCTTCCATTTCTGACTCATCATAAAGAAGGAATTCTGGGGTCTTATCAAGAAGTTCTGCTGTTGCATCTAATAAAGGTGCAAGACCTTGTTTGGTCAAACCTGATATTGGGAAGATGGCTGGTAAGTCCTCGAACTCATCATAGTTAGCTGCCAATTTTTTCTTGAATTCTTCAAGGTTTTCTTGGCTTTCTGGCATATCCATCTTATTAGCAACAATGATTTGGGGACGCTCCATCAGACGAAGGTTGTAAGATTCCAACTCTTTGTTAATAGCTAGATAATCTTCGTAAGGATCGCGACCTTCACTGGCTGACATATCGATGATGTGAAGGATAACGCGAGTACGCTCAATATGGCGAAGGAACTGAGTTCCCAAGCCCACACCTTGACTAGCACCTTCAATCAATCCAGGGAGGTCTGCCACTGCAAAGGACTCACCTGATTGGGTACGGACCATACCAAGATTTGGTACAATCGTGGTAAAGTGGTAGGCACCAATTTTAGGTTTTGCAGAGGTAATTACGCTGAGCAGAGTTGATTTTCCAACTGAAGGGAATCCAACCAAACCAACATCAGCAAGAATTTTAAGTTCTAACTGTAATTCGCGCTCCTGACCAGGTTCTCCATTCTCAGAGATCTCTGGAGCAGGATTTTTGGGTGTTGCAAAACGGATATTTCCACGACCACCTCGACCACCGTGAGCAACGATAAACTCTTGGCCGTGCTCAATCAAGTCAGTGATAACTTTTCCAGTTTCTGCATCACGTACAGTTGTACCTTGAGGTACTCGGACAATTAAGTCCTCTGCACCGCGTCCGTGCATTCCTTTGGTCATCCCTTTTTCACCCGATTGGGCTTTGAAATGACGATTGTAACGGAAGTCCATTAGAGTACGCAAACCTTCATCTACTACGAAAACAACGTTACCACCACGACCTCCATCACCTCCCCATGGACCGCCATTAGGGACGTATTTTTCACGGCGAAAGGCAACCATCCCATCGCCACCATTTCCAGCCTTGACCTTGATCTTGGCTGTATCTAAAAACATACTCATATTCTTTTCTCACTCTAAAAAGGGCTGGGAAATCCCAGTCACCAACTATTACTACTTGCTAGAAAATCTAGCATTTTAAAATCTGCTAAATACACCGATGGCTGTAGCAAAGATACCTGCTAAGGTTACAAACAACATAATCAAATACGACAAACATTGTCAATTTTTCAAAAAATGTTTTTTTACGTTTCCCATTATCACCAAATGCCATTTTTTCTCCTTTACTATAATACTCTAATCTTAAAATTCATCTGATACAGGAGCGATTGCCCACAAAATCAAGTAAGCAATAAGTCCAGCACCATAACAGAAAGCTAGAACTCCCCAAATCACACGTACAATTGTAGGGTCAATATCAAAATAATTAGCTAAACCAGCGCATACACCACCGATTTTTTGATCTCTACCACTTCTCATAAATTTCTTTTTCATATTTTTATTTCCTTTCTTTGATTCGATTAATCGTTTCAAATATTTTCTTAAATGACTCAACTGTTTTCTAGAAGCTTTCAACATACGTCTTGAACCCTTGACTGGCATAGACACTGCTTGTTGTGGTATATAAAATACTGTCTTTAAAATTCGTTTTGTAACAGGTTCATCTGCAGTCAATTCTTTTTCAAAATTATTTGAAATAATAACATCTAGATAGAATTCATGTACTCTCTTAGCAAAATTCTCAGCTGAAATTTCATACAATTTTTCAGCCAAAAGTTTTTCATCCATCTTTGGAGTTGCAATTAAAGCTTCTAAAATAGCCCCTGCTAGATCTCTCTCTTCATAATAAAGAGTTCCAAACATTTTATGATTGATGAGGTTATCAAGATAGGGATTTCCATGAGCTATTACCGGAGTCTTACTTGCAAGACTTTCAAGATAGGTCAAACCTTGCGTCTCACTAGTTGAAGCTGAGATAAAGAAGTCAGCCGCCTTATAGTAAAGTGCGGTCTCACTTGGGGCAATCATACCCGTAAAGATAACAGAATCTTGAATCTGTAAATCTGATGCTTGCTCCTTGAGATTTTCCAGATAAGGACCATCTCCAGCTACGACTAATTTAACATTTTGCTCTTCTTTAAGAACATCTGGAAGTGCTGCCAGAACGGCTTGAATGTTCTTCTCGTAAGAAACACGTGAAAGGCTAAGAAGCATCTTTTCATCTTCCTTAATACCTAGTTTAACCCGTAAGTCTCTGATGTGTTCTGGTCCAATCTCAGGTCGTTCAAACTTGGCTAGTTCAATCCCTGTAGGAATAACTCGTTTTTCAACTTTTACCTTATAATCAGATAAAAGATCACGCACAATTTCACTCGGACAAATCACACCATCAACATCATGAAGGAATCCTCTCACAAGATATTTGACCATACTAGGACGAATCAACATCCCCTTAGCAATATAGTGGACATAATCTTCGTACTGGGTATGATAGGTATGAATAACTGGGATTTTCAACTCACGCGCTATCCAAATCCCTAATAAACCAAGAGAAAACTCAGTCTGCGTATGAATAATATCAAGCTTGTATTGTTTTGCAATCTCAAGAGCTTTTGTAAATCCACGATAGGCGAAACGACGATCCTTAAAGGCAAAGAAAGGAACACTAGGGATACGGATAATCTGCCAGTCTTCATAACGATTGACATCCTTGTCTGTTGTTGTAAAGATAAAGACGGCATGTCCTTGCTTTTCAAGTTCTGTTTTTAAGGTTCGAATACTGGTCGCAACACCCGAGACCTGCGGGAAATAAGTATCTGTAAATAATCCAATTCGCATATACTACCTCATTTTTTTCCTAAAGCTGCTTGCTCCCGATAGAATTTTAGCCAGATTTCAAGAAGATGCTCTTCTGAATACTCTCTTGAAATGGCCTTAGACTTTTCTTTCAACGCTTTCAACGCTTCTGGATACTCTCGATATTCCAAGATAGCTTCTTTCATCTCTTCTACATCACTTGTTGGTCTGTAATTTCCTTCAAGAATGACCTTGTAAAGATCTAGATCACGAAGCATAATGGGAGCTTCACAACTCGCAGCTTCTAAAATAGTCATTGGAAAGAGTTCATTATAGCTTGGAAGTAAGAAAAGATCAGCCAAGGCATAGAGTTCTCTCATCCGTTCTGGATCAACAATTCCTGGGAAAATTAGATTTACAGGAGGATTATCCATAATCTTTTTATAGCGTTCATAACCATCCGTTATACCACCAAATGAGAAACCACCAGCCCAAATAAAAGTAATATCAGGTAATTCCTCAGCTAGAGTGATAAAGTCATCAATTCCTTTACGCTTTTGAACCTGACCTGCACCTACAACTACAAACTGGTTCTCCTCGATTCCCATATCTTTTCGAAGTTGTTCAACTTGCTCTATAGGAAGTGGATGCCATTTTTCTTTGTTGACAAAGTTAGGAATATAGGTCACTTTTTCACGTGGAATTCCAGCAGCAACCAAATCCTCAATGAAGGTAGGATTGACCACAACCAGATGCTCCATACGGTCATAAAAAGAAAATACATAGCGTTTGACAATCCCCTTTAAGAAGAATGGAATCTTCAAACTACCTTCCAAAGTATCCGGTAAGAAGTGAACATAGCCAATCTTACGTCCAGAACGTTTTCTTTCTGAAAAGGTCGAGAGATAATAAGGGAAAATCAATCGTATGAAAATGAGTAACATCCGCTTCGATTGGAAGATTTTCTGTTACGATCAGTTGGTCTTTCGCATCTCGTTTTAAAAGCTGCACCAGTTCACGATAAGCACCAGACACACCTTGGCCTGCCACTTTTTCACTTGAACTTAGCATGTTGATGCGTAATTTCTCTTTTTCCATAGTAACCATTATACCATTTTTCTTCAAATAAAATCAGCAAATAAAAAGAGATAGCATAAAAAGCTGGGAATTTCCTGCGTCTACACTATTTCTCTTTTTAGATTTTACTTACTTGATACCTAATGCGATACGAGCATAACGGCTCATTTTCTCAACTGTCCAAGCTGGATACCAAACTAATTTGACTTCAACGTTAGTAACTTCTGGAACATCTGTCATAGCATCATAGATTTGGTCGGTTAAAAGATCTGCCAAGGGACAACCCATGGTTGTCAAGGTCATATCAATCTCAGTCTCACCTGTATCTCCATCAAAACGAATCTCATATATCAAGCCTAGATTAACGATATCAATCCCCAATTCAGGGTCAATCACTTCTTCTAGTGCTGTCAAAATACGTGTTTTGATGTTTTCAATTTGTTCTTCTGTATAAGCCATCTTCACTCTCCCTCAACTTAATCTTCAATGAAATCACGAAGTGGTTTGCTTCGACTTGGCTGGCGAAGTTTTCTCAAAGCTTTTGCTTCAATCTGACGGATACGTTCACGAGTCACGTTAAAGACTTTACCAACATCTTCCAAGGTACGCATTTTCCCATCATCAAGACCAAAGCGGAGACGCAAGACATTCTCTTCACGGTCTGTAAGAGTGTCCAAGACTTCATCCAACTGCTCACGCAAAGACGATACGAGTTGTATAGTCCACTGGATTTTTCAATCACTTCGTCCTCGATAAAAGTCACCAAGATGGCTGTCATCCTCTTCACCCGATAGGGTGTTTCTAGAGAAACAGGCTCTTGGGCAATCTTGAGGATTTCACGAACCTTTGTCAGGTGTCATATCCATGCGTTCAGCGATTTGTTCAGGAGTTGGATCTTGTCCCAACTCTTGAAGAAGATTACGTTGTTCACGAACAAGCTTGTTAATGGTTTCCACCATGTGAACTGGGATACGGATGGTACGAGCTTGGTCAGCAATGGCACGAGTAATAGCCTGACGAATCCACCAAGTCGCATAAGTTGAGAATTTGAACCCTTTAGAGTAGTCAAACTTATCAACGGCCTTCATCAAGCCCATGTTTCCTTCTTGGATCAAGTCAAGAAACTGCATTCCACGTCCAACATAACGTTTAGCGATAGATACTACCAAACGAAGGTTAGCTTCTGCAAGGCGTTGTTTAGCTTCGATATCACCCGCTTCAACAGCAAGGGCCAACTCTTTTTCCTCTTCATTTGTAAGCAGAGGCACAACCCCGATTTCTTTCAAATACATACGGACAGGGTCATTGACCTTAGCTGAGGTTGAACCAATCAAATCTTCATCAGTCAACTCTGGTTCTTCCTCAGTGCTCAAAAACACGCGCACTTGGATTTCCTTCGTTATCGGTAATTGAAATTCCAGCATCTTGAATCCGCTGCAAAAGATTCTCAATTCCTTCCACATCTAAAGTGAAGGGGATTACTAGGGCGTTATTGATTTCGTCATCTGTTGCCGTACCAGTTTTTTTATGATTGCGAATAAATTCCGCTACTTGGACGTCAAAGGTTGTTACTTCTTTTTGTTTTGTTGCCATTCTTACTCCATTCTTCTTTTTTGGGCAATTAAGCGTTCTAGCTCTTCTAATGCGGTGTCTGTATCACCGACATGGCTAGCTTCCTGAACTTTCTTTTTAATTTGCAGATTTTCCTGATTCAAGAGAGCTCTTTTTCGAGACTCTTCCACTTCAGCTAACTCGTGAGGGGACATCTCAGGTGGCAAATCTAAGGCTAGGACTTGATACCAAGCACTCTCCACTTCTCTGGTCTGATGAGCCAAATCCTCAGACGAGATACTTCCATTATCAATCAAGAGTCCATACAAGGTCTGAAACTCTGGAGTTTCAAAGATAAAGTCATCTCTTAAGCGGTAGTCATTGAGCACCAAGGGATGTTCCATCATTCGGTAGAGGATATGGGCTTCCGCTCTCATCACTGCTGTCAGTTGCTTAGTAACAGACATAGTGATAGGACTCGGACTATAGGTCTCCTTGACCTTCTCCTTTCTCTGTCTGACACGACTTTCATTGACAATATGTTCGACCTGCTGATAGTCAAAGGATGGCAAGTGATCCGTCAAAATATGAATATAGGAATTCTGAGCTGTGATCGAGGGTTCCTTTGCAATTAAGGGGGCGATTTTCTCTATAAATTCAATCTGAGCTTGTAGATTTTCACTATTTTCAGGTCTGAAATGATGTATGTAAAACTCAACCGGACTGATGCGTGTATTGGTTAAGAGATAAGCCAAATCTTGAGGAGAGTTTTTCTGCAAATATTCATCTGGATCCATTGCGTCAGGAATCTGGACGACTTGGACAGGTATATCTTTAAGCTCGTCCAAGGCTTTTGGCTGTGGCAGCTTGCCCAGCCTTATCTCCGTCATAGGTGACGATTACTTTTTTTGGTAAAAGCGTTTCAGATGCTCCACATGTTCACTCGTCAGTGCGGTACCCATAGAAGCAACTGCATTTTCAATACCAGCACGATAAGCCGCAATGACATCCATAAATCCCTTCCATCAGGTAGATTTCAGGAGCCTTGCCCGATCCTTTTTTTACCCTCTCCAAATGATATAATTCGTAACTTTTTGTTAAAAAAATTGCCGTCGCTCGACTATTTTTTTATACTTTCCAGTTTGAGAATCGGCCTCTTGCCATACTCGACCAGAAAAGGCAATCACCTTTCCTTGATCATTTGAGAGTGGGAACATAATGCGATTATGAAAGGTATCAAAGAATTGGTTACTTTCAGATAGATAAAACAAACCTGAATCCAGCAAGTCATTCTCACTATAATCGTCTGATAAACGCTGATAGAGATAAGAGCGTTCTGCTGGAGCCAAACCAATCATAAAATGCTTGAGAACATCATCTGTTAAGCCACGTTTATAGAGGTAGTTCCTCGCCTCCTCACCCATCTTAGTCGTCATGAGGATGGCATGATAAAACCGAGCAGCCTTGTCATGCATATCGTATAGATTTTGATGGGGTGACCTAGTCTGTACAGAACTTTGAACAGGTGCTGCCATCTGAATCCCAAGTCTCTCAGCTAAGATCCTCACCGCATCCGCAAAGGTTACCTGCTGATACTCCTCGATAAACTTAAAAACATCTCCAGAACGACCACAACCAAAACAGTGGTAAAACTGCTTATCTTCGACCACGTTAAAGGAAGGGGTCTTTTCACCATGAAAAGGACAGAGCCCTAAAAAGTTCCGTCCAGATTTTTGTAAAGAAATCACTTCTCCTATGATTTCGACAATATTGGTATTGTTTTTGATCTCTTCGATGAGTCTCTTGTCAACCATAGACAATACCTCCATTTTATCACAGTTTACTCTAACTAGTATAGCTTATTTCTGAAAAAAAGTAAACCATTTCATACACTTTACATGAGACTATTTCATAAGTTTCCAGCTATCATGAAAAAAACTGAATCTTCTGAGCAAATCATTCTAATATTTGAAAGAAAAACAAAAGAAATAAAATCCTATTTCACTTGATCTTCGAGGTTATTTTTCAATATTCTGCTAATATACTGACCATCTTTTCTACTGATGCAAGCCGTTGCAAAAGTCATTGGTGCTATATAAACTTCTCCTCTATATGATGGATCGGTCAAGACCGGCATAGAATAATAGGCGTTCTTTTTATTTTTAAGATCAATAAACCATTTTACCTCCTAGGTGCTTACGGAAGGTTTCACCGATATAAACGGTCAAATAATCCAACATCTTGCGGTCTGCTATCAAAGCATGGTGATCATCGTAGTGAGCCAAGATCCAAGCCTCCAAATCATCCAAAGACTGCATGCTAAAGTCTAAATGAAGGCCTTGTTCCTCAGCAAACTCCCTAGTAAAATAGTCCATCTTAAATCCAATTTGAAAAATCCATTCTTGAAAATCTTCTTGTGTGTAAGTCATCTTTTTATCTCCTACTCCTATCCAAGTTTAAGATTCTTATACTGATTATACTCTAAAAGTAAAACTGATGAATAGGAAAAATAAACAGTAATATTTAAAATTCACCAAAAAAACTTAGAAGCAAAAAGCCTACTTCTAAGTTTTTTTAAGGATCATGATTTAAAAATTATCTACTCAAACAGTTGATAGTAATCAGAAATTTTCATCTTGGCTTTTTCATCCTTGTTTAAATCTTGGATGATTCGCCCTTCCTTCATGACAATGAGGCGATTTCCATACTTGAGAGCATCTTCCATATGGTGAGTAATCATCAAAGCTGTTAGATGGTCCTTGTTGATAAAGTCATTTGTCAATTCCATCAAGGCGATACTTGTTTTAGGGTCAAGGGCTGCTGTATGTTCATCCAACAAAAGGAGTTCTGGACGCTTCAAGGTCGCCATCAAAAGGCTCAAAGCCTGTCTTTGTCCACCAGACAAAAATTCAATCGGTGTATCCAAGTGTTTTTCGAGTCCATTGCCAACCTTCTCAATGGTTGCTTGAAATTCTTCCTTGTAAGCTGAGAGTCTTCTTGGAAAAAGACCACGTTTTTCCCCACGGAACTTAGCAATCAAAAGGTTTTCTGCAACGGTCATACGAGGGGCTGTTCCCATCTTAGGATCTTGGAAGACACGAGAAAGGTATTTGGCACGCTTTTCAGGGCTGAAATGAGTCACATCCTCACCCATGATGCGGATACTACCGCTGGTTAAAGGTAAAGTTCCCGCAATGCTATTAAAGAGGGTTGATTTCCCTGCACCATTTCCACCCAAAATTGTGATGAAGTCATGTTCATAAATATCAAGCGAAACATCGTTTAGAATAATCTTTTCTTCGTCAAAGCCATTTGTCACAATTTTTGTGGCATTTCTTAATTCTACAATTGCTGTCATTTGCTTAACTTGACTCCTTTCAAGTATTTATCCTTAAGGGTTGGAATTACCAAGCAAGTTGCTAGGATAAGGGCACTGTACAAACGGAGGTAGCTAGTGTTAAAGCCGAGAGCAATGACTCCCCATACCAAGAATTGATAGCTGATGGAACCAACTACAATAGTAACCAAGCGTTCTGCTAAGGTAAGACTCTTAAAGAGAACCTCACCGATAATCAAGCTGGCAAGACCAACCACAATAACTCCGATACCACGAGAGACATCCGCATAACCTTCTTGTTGAGCGATAAGTGCGCCAGCAAGTGCGATTACACCATTTGACAAGACCAAGCCCATAAGCTCCATACGTCCTGTATTGATACCAAAACTACGAGCCATGTCTGGATTATCCCCTGTAGCGATATAGGCCTGTCCAAGTTTGGTATCTAGGAAGAAAAGCATGAGAAGAATAACCAAAGTCACAAAGATTAAACCTGTCAGTAATTGATTAACCTCTGATGAAAATGGAAGAACATCTTGGATTTGCTTGGTGTTTAAAAGCCCAAGGTTTGCTCGTCCCATAATCATGAGCATGATAGAATGACAAGAAGTCATCACCAGAATTCCAGACAAGAGTGTTGGAATCTTTCCTTTGGTATATAATAGACCAGCTGCTAAACCAGCAAGACAACCTGCTCCTACAGCCGCTAAAGTCGCAAGAAAAGGATTAACCCCTTGTGTAATCAGAGTAACTGCTACTGCTCCTCCAAGTGGGAAGGAACCCTCAGTTGTCATATCTGGAAAGTTCAGGATACGGAAGGTCATAAAGATTCCTAAACCTAGGATAGCCCAGACCAATCCCTGTGAAATAATAGATATTAGCATGTTTGATTCGTTTCCTTTATTCTAAAAATTGGAGGAGATGTCTCCAACTCCTCCTTTATTCTTATTCGATTACTTGACCAGCTTCTTTGAGAACTGATTCAGGAATAGTGATTCCAAGTTCTTGAGCAACTTTTTTGTTGATCACTGATTTACCAGTTGAGAAGACATTAACTGGTGTATCTGCAGGTTTTTCACCCTTCAAGACTTTGGCAATCATTTTACCAGTAGCAACACCAAGATCGTGTTGGTCAACAACGACTGATGCCAAACCTCCAGCTTCTACCATGGCAGTCGCACTTGGGTAGATTGGTTTTTTAGCTGTTTGGTTACTTGATACTACAGTTGAGAATGCAGATGCGATTGTGTTATCGATTGGAACCCAGATTGCATCAACTTTACCAGTCATAACGTTCACTGTTGAAGCAATTTCGTTCGTTGAAGGAACTGCGAATGTTTCTACTTTCAAACCAGCTTTTTCAGCGTAAGCCTTGAATTCTTCTACTTGTGATTTAGAGTTATCTTCGCTACTTGAATAAAGCGCTCCAACCGTCTTGACATCAGGAGTCAATGTTTTGATCAATTCAACCTGTTGTTCAGCAGGGTTGTGGTCAGATACCCCTGTGATGTTCCCACCTGGTTTTTCCAAGTTTTGTACAAGGTTAGCACCAATTGGGTCTGTGATAGCTGCCATGATAACAGGAAGGTCTTTTGTTGCACTTGCAATACCTTGAGCTGCTGGTGTTGCAATACCAACAACGACATCATTTCCATTTGCCACCAATTGCTTACTCATTGTGGCAACCTTACTTTGGTCACCTTCTGAGTTCATAAAGTCGATTTTGACTTGGTCACCTTTATAACCTTCTTCAGCAAGTCCATCTTGGATACCTTGGTAAATCAAGTCGAGTGATGGGTGGCTTACAAACTGAAGAACACCAACCTTAGCTGTTTTATTAGCTGTCTCAGTTTTAGTTTCTTGTTTCGTTAAGCTAGAATATACTAAGCTTCCACCAACTACAAGTGCTAATGCTACAATAATACCGAGTAGACGTTTGTTTTTCATAATTTTCTCCTTATTTCTTCTTAACTTATTATTTTTTTTATTCAATCACTTATTCAAGCGACGCCATCGTTTGATTTCCATAATTTTTTCCTCCCCATAGAAAAAGTCCTCACACAAAAAACTTGTGTGAGGACGTCAATGCGCGGTGCCACCTCAATTATAGGAACTAGTCCTATCGCTCTTACTCGCTAAAACGAGTTGCACTGTAAGGTGTGCTCACCGAATTCTTATGATTTCAAATTCTTTAATAACATTCAGCCCAATTTTCATCACTTCCACCTATCTGTTTCCACCAACCACAGACTCTCTAAAAAAATTTTCAATGATTACTTTCTGAATGCTTAAATTATATCATTTTACTAAAACTTGTCAAGGGTTTTCATGAAATATTTTAAATATTAACAAAAATCCCTACGTTTTTTATAAAATCTAACTTGTATCAGCCTGAATTACGTAATCCTGTAGCAATTCCGTTAATAGTCGTATGGATTAATCTTTCTTCATCTGAAGATAGCTCACCACGACGTTGACGCTTGATCAACTCCAACTGAATATAGTTAAGAATATTGAAATAAGGCATGCGGTAGTTTAGACTATCTTTCAAGTATGTATTTTTCTGCCAGAAGTTCATCGTAGCCTTCGATGGCCAAGATAACATTCTTAGTCAATTGCCATTCATCTAAGATAGTATAGAAGATTGCTTGTACTTCTTCACTTTCACATAGTTTAGCGTATTCAAAGGCAATATTCATGTTAGATTTTGACAAAACCATATCTACGTTAGAGAGAAGAGACTGGAAGAATGGCCAGTTTTGATACATTTCTCTAAGCGTTTCAATATTTTTGGGATCTTGGTCAATAAATTCCTTAAAGCTTGAACCCACTCCATACCAACCTGGGAACATAACACGACTTTGTGACCATGAGAATACCCAAGGGATGGCGCGTAGACCACCAATTTCAGTAATCGTTTTACGAGCTGCTGGACGAGAACCGATATTGAAACTTGAGATAGCCTTGATTGGACTAGATTCGAAAGAAATAATCATAGAAATGTTCATTTCCAAATACGAGCTCACGGTAGATATCGTAACTGCGTTCCACTACTTGATCCATGATAGCTTCATAGCGATTTGACGTATTGGTATCACTCTTCTTCTGCGTAATCATACGGTTGATAGCTGCTGAAACCAACATTTCAAGGTTATAGTAGGCTGCATCCTTGTTTCCGTATTTGTTGCCGATAACTTCCCTTGCTCTGTCAAACGGATACGATCCTTGATGGACTTGAGTGGTTGAGAAGCAATGGCATCATAAGTAGGGGCCACCACCACGGCCAACGGTACCACCACGACCATGGAAGAAGGTTACTTTGACACCAAACTCGTCACCAATAGCAGTCAATTGTTGTTGGGCCTTATAAAGTGTCCAACAAGATGATAGATAACCGCCATCCTTATTACTATCAGAGTAGCCAAGCATGATTTCTTGGTAATTGTTTTTTTAGAAGCAATCCATTTCTTAGCAAGTGGTAGAGAGAAATACTTTCTCATTGTTTCTTCAGAATGGTCCAAGTCCTCAATTGTTTCAAAGAGTGGAACAATCTGAACACGCGCTTTTTCAGCATCTACCAGACCAACTTCTTTAAGCATGATAGCCAACTCAAGCATATCTGACACGCTGGTTGCATGAGAGATAATCGTTTGACGAATAACGTCTTCTCCCAAACGATCTTTTTAATTCACGTGCAGTTTGGAAAATAGCTAATTCTTTTTCGAGCAGTTCAGACTTCTCAGCATGAGTCGCAGACAAGATGCGAGGATCTTCTAACAATTCATGTAAAAGCAACTCGCACTTTTCATCCTCTGACAAATCGCTATAGTGGTCATTGATTCCAGCAGATGCCAACAATTCTGCTACACAGGCTTCGTGGACGCTTGAATCTTGACGCATGTCGATGGAAGCCAAGAAGAAACCAAAGACTTCTACAGCTTCTAAAAGTTCTGCAAATTCACCTGTGAGTAAGGCCTCTGCCTTGTTTTCAAGTAATGAGTCCTTAATAATGTATAGATCTTGCTTAAACTCTTCGACTGTTTCGTAAAATGGTGGACGATCTTCAGCCAGCTCTTGAATAGCTCCTGAAAGTCGATTGCTAATATAGTCTGTAATCACTCCTTGTTGATGCCCTTGCGTACCGAGAAGACGTTCAACAGGATGACGTTCATCAGCTGACGAGCCAACAACAGACCATTCTTTTTAAATTCAAGAGAGTTTGAATCAATTTGGACTGAATCAAATGAAAGGCGCGACGATAGGGTTCTTTCTCACGAAAGACGGATGTATCTCCAGACTGAGCAGCCATTTCTTCAACAGCTTTACTAGTTTTTGATAAATTCGTTGAAAGAGAGAAGGTACGATAGAGACTAGAAATCTTACTGATATAATAGTTCAAAACTACTTCACTTTGAATGGTAGCTGAACGCATAAGTGTTTCAGCTGTTACAAATGGATTTCCATCACGGTCTCCGCCGATCCACATTCCCATAGTAATTGGTTTGGCTTGTTTAAGATCAATTCCTTGCTCTTTTGCTAGACGTTTGTACTCTAGCATCAAGTTAGGGACAGCCTGTAGGAAGGAACTATTGTAGTACTCCATCACATTGGTGATTTCGTTGGTTACTTTTAGTTTCTTCTCACGAATCATATCTGTCTGCATGATAATCTCAATATAGCGACGAAGATCATTATGCCATTTTTCTTTGTTGATGAGTCCCATTCTCACGTCACGATATTTACGCAAAAGGGTATGGATATGAGTGGTCAAATCCAACATACTCTTACGTTGAACCTGAGTTGGGTGGGCCGTCAAAACTGGTACCACGTTCAAGTGTTCAAGAATCTCAGCAGCGTTTTCTTTTTCAGCCACCATTTTGATCGTTGTTGACAATTTACCCAGATAGTTTTGATCGACATTATTTAGATGGTTAATCTCATAAGCCAAGTCAACATCTTCTGAGATGTTAATTAAGAGAGGCAAAATAGAGAAGTATCTAGAAATGTAGACCATCTCATCATTTGAAAGACCTGTTACTACTTTATCTAGCCCTTGATAGTTAAGTTTTGACGAAAGTTCCTTCAAGTGCATAATCTTATCAAAGGTTTCAGCAGGAAGCATATTTTTTGTGATATCTTCCAGCATATCTGTCAAGATTTGAACTTCTTCTTGTACGACCGTTTTGTTACTATAATTTTCTAACTTTTGAAGAGACATTTTTTTCTCCTTGTTATCTATGTCTTAAAGCTGTGCTTCGTATTCACTAAAAAGTCGCGCACGCTTCTCACTGGCATCAATATTTAATACAAATGCTATGGCTACCGAAAGAACCAAGAGGCTATTCCCCCCTTGCGAAAGGAAAGGGAAGGTTACCCCTGTTGAAGGAATCAAGCCTGAAATACCTCCAATGTTAACAAAAACCTGTACTAGAATCATACCACCAATACCGATTGCTACCATTGAGTTGAAAGGATCCCTTGCTCGAATACCTACCAAAATGATTCGTAGAATTAAGAAGAATAGGAGAGCGAGAATAAGACTTGCCCCTACAAATCCAAACTCTTCAATGACAATCGAAAAGACAAAGTCTGTATGGGCTTCTGGTAGATACCCTCGTTTTTCAATAGAATTTCCTAATCCCAGACCAAACCATCCTCCATTAACCATGGCATAGTAGGAATTGGCCAACTGGTGTCCAGCTCCAGCCAAGTCATTAAATGGGTTGAAAAAAGCACTGAACCGCTTGGCAACATAACCAAATACGGGAATTTTAGAGAATTTTTCAACACCGATTATCCGAATGGCAGTTAAGGAAATCATAGAGACACCAGCTAGTAAGCCCAGAATAGTTGTGAACCACCGATAAGCTATTCCACTGATGGTATACATGAGCAAGGATACCAAAATCAAGATGGTAGCATTCCCAAGGTCTGGGAAAATCGCCAAACTACCAATCATAACCAGTAGAACAAAACGCCAATCATTGAATGCTCGAGGAAGCCACTGATTAAGGGTTAAAACTTGGAAGTCGTAAACAGCTATCTCATCCTGTTGTTTCGAAAAACGTTGTGCTAGATACCAAACAATGATGATTTTTTTAAATACTCTGCTGGTTGAATCGTGATGGGACCAACCTTGATCCAGCCATAGGCACCGTTGACAGGAATCCCAATTAAACGTGCTAGTGCTAGCAGTATCAGCTCAACAAACATGACGATAAAGAGTAATCGCTCATTTCGCAGAAATCCTAATTTTAATTTATAAATCAAGGCAATTAAAAACAAACTGGCTATCCAGAAAATTCCTTGATTTCGAACCAGTTGTAAGGTACTTTTCCCCTCTTGGATAAGAGTTGCACTAGTTGTCGAATAAACTACTATCAATCCTAAAACGGATAACAGTAGATAAGGAATCAAAATGGAATAATTCAGCAGGTGCCTTTTACTTATTTTCATATGTCACCTATCTTTCGGAAAAATATTTTTATTTTCCCTTATTATTTCTAGTTTTACATGCTATTATACCATTTTTTAGCCTAGAAAAAAACTCTTACAGTATAAACATTCGAACTTTACTCAAAACGGACTCTGAACAAGAATGTCTTGAGTGCTCCCTTATCCGACCTATCGATTGTTTTTAGTTACTAGGACTTATAAAACTATAATCTTGATATTTTATAAAGTAAAAAACTACCTTCCAGACAGAGGAAGGTAGTTCATTACTATCTTAGTTTGAGGCGCTACTGCTGCTGTCAGAAGTTGTTTCGCCTTTGATGTATTGTGTAAAGATATTTTGGAAGGCCGGATCTTTAACTTTAATGTTGGCATCTTGCAATTCTTTACTAATAACACCTTGAACAAAGGTTGCATCATTTTGTTTTTGAGTCAAAATGATTGTTTTAAGTTTTTCTTTATAATCATCCAAGTTAGAAGATTTTTCTGATTTCTTCGTCAACTTAACAATGTAGAAACTACTTGTATAAGCTTGAGTTCCTGGAGCAGTGATAACATCAGAAATTCCGTTGACATCAAGCGCAAAAGCTGCTTTCTTAACTACGTCTGGTAATTCTGTTGATGCAGAGTCAAAAGTAATTTCTCCACCATTTTCTTTTGTCTTTTCGTCTGTAGAATTGTCTTTTGCAAGTTGTGCAAAGTCAGCTCCAGACTCTTTTGCTTTGGCAAGAACTTCCTTAGCCTTATCTTCACTGTCAAGTTTAATAATTTGAGCCGTTACTTCTGGAGTATACTCTTCAAAAGCTTTTTTGTAGTTTTCATCTGTTAATTCAGCTTCAGCGGCTTTCTTAACAGCATACTCAACTAATTTACTTGTACGAATTTGAGCTTTACGGCTTTCTGCTGTCATACCTGAACGGGCGAGAATCGTTTGATAGCTATCACCGTATTTCTTTTGTTCTTCTGCAACTGCATCATCTACTTCTTTATCACTTACTTCTGAACCATATTGTTTTTCAAAAACTTTTTGAATGGTCATATTCAGCAAGACTTGTTGAGCAGTCGCATTATTTGACTTCTTCAAAGAATTGATGCTCAGTAATAACATCGCCTTTCATGCTAATCAAGTCAGTTCCTTCAGAACTGTTTGAACAAGCAGCCAAAGTAGCTACTGACAACAATGTGATGGCTCCTGCCATTAGTTTTTTCTTCATGTTTACTCCTTTTGTATACTAAATAAAGGTTTACCTTATCTATTTTACCAAATTGTCTTAAAAATATCTGAAATCAATCAATATCAGGCAGTTCTACTTCTGCTTGATTCTTTCTTAGCATAAGAATCCCATCTCCAAGTGGAACCAAGCTAGCGGTTAAGCCAGGATTATCTAAGGTTGCATCAAATAGTCTTTGCAAGCCACGATAAATCGTCCGTTGTCCACGTCGGACTTCCATAATATCCCTCGCAATATCTCCTCCTTGGAAAATATCATCCAAGACAACGACTCCACCTACTTCGAGGTGTTTGAGGATTTCTGGTAGAAAGACGATATATTTGGACTTGGCAGAATCCATAAATACAAAATCATAGGTCTCAGTCAACGTTGATAAGACATCTACCGCATCACCTTCTAAGAGAGTGATTTGTTTTCGGCTATCAAATTTAGCAAAATTTTCCTTGGCAAAACCAATCATCTCAGGATTTCGGTCAATAGTGGTGATTTTTGACTTGGGTGAATGCTCTGTCATCAAAAGGGCAGAAAAGCCAATAGCCGTCCCAATCTCTAAAATGTTTTTTGGTTGAATGGTTTCCATAAGGAAACGAAAATAAGCAACGGTTTCATGAGGAATGATAGGAATATTCTCCTTGCGAGCAAAGTTTTCTAGTTCTTTTAGGGAACCCGTCACCTGCTTTTGTCTGTGGCGCATGAACTCGACAATCTCATGCTTGACAACAGGACGTCGCATGTTATGATTGGCATTTTTACTATAAGACTTTACCATCTGCCTTATGCCAATCCTAATTTTTCAACAAGGGCTTCAAACTCATCCAAACGACGTTCAAAGACTGCAAAGGCATCGTTAAGATAATCTTCTTTTTCCATGTCAACACCAGCTTTACGCATGATATTGAGTGGATAGTCTGACTTCCCAGCCTTCAGGTATTCAATATAACGGTCACGATCCTCTTGGCTACCATGAACAATCTTTTCAGCCAAGGCTGAAGCTGCCGCAAAGCCTGTTGAATATTGATACACATAGTAATTATAGTAGAAATGAGGAATTCGAGCCCACTCGTACTGGATTTGAGGGTTGTCTTCCTTGCTCAAGCCATAGTATTCTTGGTTCAAGTCAGCGTATAGATTGTTTAGGAACTCACTTGTTAAAACTTCACCGTTTTGATCTGCTTGGTGGATGGCATGTTCAAATTCTGCAAATTGAGTTTGGCGGAATACTGTTCCACGGAAACCATCCAAGAAGTTGTTGAGAATCGCAAAGCGTGTTGCATCATCTTGAACTTCTTGCAATAATTTTTCTGTCAGGATGTTTTCATTGGTTGTTGAAGCAATTTCTGCCAAGAAGATTGAGTAATCCCCGTAGACATAAGGCTGGGTTTCACGTGTATAGCTAGAATGCATACTGTGACCTGTCTCATGTACAAGAGTAAAGAGATTATCGAGGTTATCTTGCCAGTTAAGGAGCATGAAGGCATTTGTATCGTATGATCCACCTGAATATGCACCTGAACGCTTGCCTTGGTTTTCATACACATCAATCCAACGTTCGCTGAAGGCACGTTTAACTCGGCTCAAGTAATCCTCACCAAGAACTGCCAAAGCTTCTTCTGCCTTCTTCAAGGCCTCCTCATAAGTAAAGCTGTATTCCACTGAAGACAATGGGGTATAAACATCGTACATCTTGAGATCTGGAATACCCAAGATTTTTGAACGAAGAGCCAGATAACGATGCAAGAGTGGCAGGTGCTTACGAACAGCAGATACTAGATTGTCATATACACTTTCTGGCACAAAGTTTGCTGCAAGAGCTGCTTCACGTGCACTCTTGTAATTACGAACCTTAGCACGGTAGTTTTGCACTTTAACATTGGTCTGCAAGGTTTTAGCGTAAGTGTGCTGGTATTGTTCATAGGTAGAGTAAAGGGCTTCATAAGCTCCACGACGAACCTCACGGTTCTTAGATTCTACCAAGCGCATATAAACGCCGTGTGACAATTGTACTTCATTTCCATCTTCATCTTTAACAAATGGAAAGACGATATCTGCATTATCTAAAATAGCGAAGGTTTCACTAGCAGCACCGAAGATTTCACCAGCACCTGCAAGCAACTCTTCTTCACGTTGTGAAAGGACATGGTCCTTATTTTGCAATAGTTTATCAAAGAAGTGTTTATAAGGCTGGAGTTTTGGTTCTTCTGTTAAAAAGTTTTGATACTGATCTTCTGTGATAGCCATAAATTCCGGCTCATAGAAAGAGAAGACCTGATCAAGTTGACTATAAAGAGCCATTGCTTTTGCATAGTATTCTTGATACTTAGCTACTCGAGTATCTTGGTCGTTTTTCATATGTGCATAGACATAGAGTTTTTCAAGACGACGACTCAAGTCCAGATAACGCTCTGTAATGTCAAGAAGACTCTCTGCACTATCCAAGAGATGTCCCTCAAGACTAGCTGCTTGTTTTGTATCTTCCGTTAAAAGGGCGAGTTCTTCTTCCCATTTCTGGTCTGTTTCAAAGATCGTTGATAGATCCCATGTATCTTTTTCATTGATTTCATTTCGTTGTAATACCATAAGTTTCCTCCATCCTTTCTATTTTACCATATTTTTTTTAAGAAATATTGCTGATAAAAAGGCAGGTGGATAGAGCTTTTTGTAACTCAGTTTGAGGATTTTTTTGATAATAAATTCGAAAAGTTGCGATAATAATCACTAATATCCTGTTTAATTTGACAAAAAGAATCATTTTCTATCGGCCTTACTTGAGGATACCAGTCCTGATTCTTCAGATTCAAAAGGTTCTCCCCTCTCAAGTAGGCCTTGGCTTGTTGCTTCATCCAATAGGGATTTTTGATAGTAGAGTTGTTTTTTTGAATGTAACGACAAATGTTCTTATCTTGTTCGACCGAAAAAAAGTGATAATATTTTTGTTGCTGATAAGGAGTCCGTAATATTTCTAGAAGATTCCCTTTGTCATAAGAAAAATTCCTTGACTTGATAATGGAGTTTCCCTTTCAAATCTTGATGAAGGAGGTACTTGAGTCTCAAAACCTGTTTTTTTATGATCTAACTCCCAAATATGAAAGCCCATGTTATTACTAAAGTAAAGAAAAATCGCTCTGAAGTTGAGTTAGTCGCTCTTTTAGCCAGAGCTTTTCTCCTAGTAGCCAAAGAACTTGAATTCCCAAACTTCGATAACCATTACTTCTATCCCTTAAAAGTTCACAAGAAATGGGACTACACTGAACTTCTAGGGCAAGTTGTTTATTGATAAAGATATCAGCAATCTGCTTCAGTTCAGGTATGGGATATTCCATTTCAACCGCATCATTCTCCTTAGCCCAATAAAACAGTCTTTTCTTGTTTTCCAGATGCTCTGGTCCTTCATTTTCATGGAAAAAATCACATTTTTTGAGACTTTCATGGAAAAAATGCCTTCGTACATTTTTTCCTTTTCTCATGCGAACACTTGTTCCACAAGCTGGACAATAATAAGCTTGTTTGACTAGTTCATCCTCCAAGGCATTGACTAGGCGCCCGTTTTCATCTCTAGCTAAAAACATAAAACCTCCTTTTCTACTTTATTCGAAAAGGATAAGAAAAAAGACCTATCACACAAGCTAGAAAGCTTGATATGATAGGTTTTTATTTTTTGATTAACGTACAGTGCGGATACGCATTGTGTTAGTACGAACTGCTTCACCAAGTGGCACACCTGCAACGATAACGATATCGTCACCAGATTGTACAAGACCTGCTTCAACTGCTTTACGTTCAGCAATTTCGAACATATCATCAGTTGATGATGGAGCTTCTGTCAACATTGGGATAACACCCCAGTTCAACATCAATCCACGTTCTGTCAATTCGTCAAATGTCAATGCCAAGATATCAGCATTTGGACGATATTTAGAGATCAAACGTGCTGTGTGACCAGTCTTAGTAAGAGTTACAACCAATTTGATGTCCATTGAGTTTGTAGCGTCTTTAACTGCTGAAGCCATAACTTCTGTCTTAGAGTTACGTTCAAATGAATCTGAGTTCAAACGTCCGTATTCGTTAAGAAGAGTTTGAGCGTTCTTGTCGATTGTAGCCATTGTACGAACAGACTCAAGTGGGTATTTACCGTTTGCTGACTCACCTGAAAGCATTGTAGCGTCAGTTCCGTCGATAACAGCGTTAAATACGTCTGATACTTCTGAACGAGTCGCACGTGGTTTTTCAGTCATTGTTTCAAGCATGTTTGTTGCAGTGATAACAACTTTACCAGCAGCGTTTACTTTAGTAATGATCATTTTTTGGTAAACTGGAACCATTTCAAATGGTACTTCGATACCCATGTCACCACGAGCGATCATGATACCGTCAGCAGCTTCAATGATTTCGTCCAAGTTATCGATACCTTGTTGGTTTTCGATTTTAGCGAACAATTGAACGTGACCGTTACCAGTTTCTTCACAGATTGCACGAACTTCGTTAACGTCTTTTTGCAGTACGTACGAATGAGATCGCGATGAAGTTGATACCTTGTTCAAGACCGAAGCGGATATCAGCGTTATCACGTTCAGCAAGAGCTGGGAAAGGAATTTTTAGTGTTAGGGATGTTTACACCTTTTTGTTTAGCGATAACACCGTCGTTTTCAACTTCAACGACAAATTCACGAGTTGCATCGTCTTTTTCTACAACACGAAGACCAAGTTTACCATCGTCAACCAATACTTGGCGACCAACTTCAACGTCATCATAGATATCAAGAGCTCCAGCAACGTTCAAAGCAATCACTTCACGAGTTGATTTGATACCTTGTTTAGTTGCAACACGAATTTTTTCACCAGTTTTGTATGAGTACTCTTTAGCTTCACCTTCGAACAATTCAGTACGGATTTCTGGTCCTTTAGTATCAAGAAGGAAACCAACTTTTTTACCTGCAAGTTTTTCTGCAAGTTTAACAGTTGCCATACGGTCACCTTGTTCTTGGTGGTCACCGTGTGAGAAGTTGAAACGGAAAGTGTTAGCTCCTGCTTCAATCAATTGAGCAATGTTTTTTTAGCTGAAGCTTCAACGTCAAGTTTTTTTCACCCCAGTATCCGTCATCACCGAATTTTTTACCACCACGGATTTCTACCGCAGGACCCAAAGTTGCAACGATTTTTACACGTTTGTTCATGATTTTTGTGACTCCTTTATATAATTTGACCTTTTATGGTCATTTTACCAGTTTAGTTAAAGTTGATTATGACAAGCTCTTGTTCAAAGCAGAAAGTTCAAGGTCAGCTTTATGAGGATTGTTAACAACAATCTTACCATCAGCTGTTAGGCTAAACAAAGCTCCTTCTTCTGCAGTTCCAAGAATTGGATTTTCAACCATTTTCTCGTTACGGATACCAACAGCGACACCACCGATTCCTTGTTTAAGAAGTTTAACAGCGTGTGCTCCCATACGTGACGCCAATACACGGTCACGAGCAGTTGGAGATCCACCACGTTGGATATGACCAAGTTCAGTTACACGAAGGTCGCTTGTATCTCCAGCTTCTTTTAGTTTTTGACCAAATTCAGCCGCTGACATAACACCTTCTGCCAAAACGATAATGTTGTGTTTCTTACCGTGTTCATATCCAGCTTTGATACTTGCTACGATGTCTTCCATCTTGAAGCCTTCTTCAGGGATGATAATTTCATCAGCACCAGTGGCAATACCAGCCCAAAGAGCGATATCTCCAGCATTACGTCCCATAACTTCAACTACGAAAGTACGACGGTGACTTGATGAGGTATCACGAATCTTATCGATCGCATCCATTGCAGTTGTAACTGCAGTATCAAATCCGATTGTGAAATCAGTACCTACGATATCGTTATCGATTGTTCCTGGAAGTCCGATAGCAGGGAACCCATGCTCAGTCAAGCGCATAGCTCCGTGATAAGAACCGTCACCACCGATAACCACGACACCTTCGATACCGTGTTTTTTCAACTGCTCAATCCCTTTAAGTTGACCTTCGAGTTTTGCAAACTCAGGGTAACGAGCAGAGTGAAGGAAAGTACCACCACGTGAAATGATGTCTCCTACTGAAGCAGCATCAAGTGGATAAATCTCACCAGCAACCATACCAGCGTATCCATCATAGATACCAAATACTTCCATTCCTTCTGAGATTGCTTGACGAACTACTGCACGGATGGCAGCATTCATACCAGGGGCGTCTCCACCACTAGTCAAAACAGCAATACGTTTCATTTGGTTTTGCTCCTTTTTCTTTTAACATTCTAACTGATTATACCATAATTAAAGTTAAAATTCTTTTATTTTCATTGATTTTTAACGATAAATCGTTTTCATAGTTATTTGACTCAAAGATTCCTGCAAACTAACATCTTTTGCAACAAAATAGCCCGGCAAAAGAACATTTTTTTGTTCATTTTCGTAGCGTATAATGACTGGAATTTGTCCCTTGTATTGTTCTAAAATATGATAAATTTCAGAATCATGTTCATGATCAGCAGCCTGAATCCAAAATCGTTCACTCACTGCTTCTTTTAGATTATTTAATACTAACTGAAGGCGACCGTCTCTTGCCTGCACTTTTCCATTTAAGGTAGTAAAATCTTCCTTCATGTAAGAGATTGTTAAATTGGCGATACTGGTCAGAAAAAACTGTGACTTCAAGCTTCGTTTTACTATCACTAACTTTCAGAAAAGCCATGTTTTCACCTTTTTTAGTACGAATGACACGAATGGATTCTATCTCAACGAGTACTGTAGCTGTCTGTCCTTCAGATAGTTCAGACAAACTCACAATTGGATAGAGGGGATTCTTTGCTAAAATCAGTAAGGGATGCGGACTGATACCGACTCCAAGCCACTCCTGTTCCTTACGAAACTTTTCGACTTGTGTATAATCCTCACTCTCAAGCCAATTGTAGCTATTATCTGCAAACAAACTACCCAATTCTTCCACAAAAATAAACAAGGTAGGTAAATTGGATAAGATTTTTTGGCGATTTTTTTCAAAACTATCAAATAAACCAATCTCGACTAGGGGAGTTAAAGAGACTCAACTTCTGATAATTTTTTTAGGCAAGCGAGTGACAAAAATCTTCGACACTACTAAAAGGACGATTCTCTAAAATCCAATAGGCAAAATCTCGAGGCATCCCCTTGATACTCTTAAGTCCCAAGTAAATAGTCTTGTCTGTCAATTTATCCTGATATGGGATTGTATTGATAGAGAGTGGTGTCAGTTCAAAACCCATTTCAAGCGCATCGAGAATATAATCTCCACTGGCATAGTTGAGCATGACTTGATAAAAGATTTCTGGGTAATGTGTTTTAAAGTAAGCAAGTTGAAAAGCTAAAGCCGCATAAGCATAAGCATGTGATCGGTTGAAACCATAACCAGCAAATTTTTCCATGACAGCAAAAACCTGCTGAGCCTGTTCTTTTCCATGACCTTTTTCGAGTGCTCCTTGGATGAAACTTTCCTCCATTCGGTGCATCTCAGCTGCGTTCTTTTTCCCCATGGCACGACGTAAAATGTCGGCCTTCCCAAGGCTAAAACCAGCATATCGCTGAGCTACTTGCATCACCTGTTCTTGGTAAAGCATAATGCCATAGGTTGGAGCCAGAATATCTTCCAAAACTGGGTCCAGAACTATTACCTTTTCTTTACCATGTTTTCGAGCCACAAAGTTGTCGATATAGTCACTCGCTCCCGGTCTGTTGAGGGAAGTCGTTGCCACTACTTCTTCAAAGCTTTCTGGTTTCACGCGCTTTAATAAGCGAATAGCACCAGGTTGTTCAAACTGAAATATTCCCTTGGTCTTCCCAGCTGCAAAGAGGGCTAAAGTTTCCCTATCCTCAAGATCAATTTCCTCAATCCTTAGCTGAATTCCTTGAGTTTCAAATAAGAGCTCCCGCATTTTTTGAGCGAAAGTTAGGTTTCTTAAGCCCAAGAAATCCATCTTGAGCAAAGCCATTTCCTTCAACTCCATGTGCATCATACTGGGTAATGAGCATATCCTCACCATACTTAAGAGGAATATAGTCCGTTAGATTTTTTTATCACTAATCACGACACCAGCAGCGTGGATGGAGGTCTGTCGAGGATAGCCTTCTATCTTTTTTTGGCAATTTCAAAAAGCCTTTTTGGTACTCAATCTTACTTTGAATCAGTTGTCTAAATCCTAGATTGCCTTCATAGGCGCTTGTCAAGGTATCTTTGAAACCAATTTTTCTTGGTTATGGATGTCAACTCGTACTCAGGGAACACCATACCGTTTAAAAAAACATCTCGGATAGCCTGTTTGGCACCAAAAGGTCGAGTAGGTGACTATCTGAGCAGCGTGAATACTACCATAACGGTCACGAACATATCGGATAAATTCAGGACGATAGATATCAGGAATATCAATATCGATATCAGGGCATGGTATAGCGTTCACGATTTAAAAAAAGCGCTCAAAGATAAGGTTTTTTTAGCTACAGGATCAATACCAGTAATATTTAAGGCATAGGCCACTAGACTTCCAACTGCAGACCCACGTCCCATTCCCATATAATATCCCTGAGAACGACCAAAACGTAAGAGATCCCAGACAACCAAGAAATAGTCATCGAAACCCATGTCATGAATCACAGATAGTTCTTCTTCCAAACGTTCCTGATAAACTGAATCGAGTAAAGCCTTTCTGTTCCAAGCCCTTAATAGCTCTTTTCGCGCAACTCTTCAACAGCTGGTCTCTCTGGATTGAAGCGTGGAAGCTTGAGACTACTATCAATCTCATAGGAAGCTTCCTTGATTAATCTTGCAAGATTTTTCAAGCGCAGTGGAAATTTCTCTAAAAAAAATCTGTTTCTAAACGGTCAGCAGGTAAAAACAAGCCTTGTTGCGATTGAACATCTACCTCTCGCAAGGTCACATTTTCCTTAATCGCCTTGAGCATTTGAAGCGTTTCTAAATCCTCAGATTCGAAGGAATTAACACGATAAAGTGGGAGAATGGAGTGAGAAAAATTCGACTGAGGTGTATCTGGATACACTCCGATATAATAGTCATGCCCTAAGTCCAAGGAATCAATTGAAGAATAATAGGGAACAATAACACAAACATCTTCTAGATAGGGAGAAAAATCAGTCCATTCCTTTTTACCTGTCATTTTTTGACTCGAAAGCTTCATAAGATTTCGATAGCCACGATTTGACAAGGCTAAAAATCGAAGGTTGACGAGTTCCTCCTTATGATGAACGGTCACCTCAAGACCTAATAAAGGCTGAATCCCTTGCTTTTGGCACTCTTTGATAAAATAATAAGCTCCATAGAGATTGTCAACATCCATGATTCCAAGTGCTGAGTAGCCGTATGCTTTTCCTTGGTCAACATACTTCTGAATGGAAATCATACTCTCCATGAAACTATAAACCGTTTTTGTATCAAGTTGTGCAATCACTCACTATCACCTCCCTTTTTCTTCTTATATTATACCATTTTAAAAAATAGAAAAACAATTTCTTTCTTCCCTTGAAGAAAAAAGAACCACAGTTGAATTAACCGTGATTCCCATTCATTATCCTACCTCTAGGATAGGATTTGTAGCTGTCAAGTGACTGATCTTGCCACTAACACCAAAATATTTACTCAATTTTAGTATGTAATTCTAGCATTGCTTCCCGAGCTCGTGATGCCTGCTCTTCATTGATAGCTTCAATGACTAAAACAGCATCTTTAGTTTCTTGCGTTAACATGATTCTTTGGGCTTCACGCCAGTTTAAACACCGACAAACCGCACCGTGTTCATCAAAATAAATCATTTCATCAGCTAAGGCAGGAGCATCACTTTCAGCCCCTAGTGGAAAGAAGGATTCATTCCCTTGAGCTCTTCCAAGACATAAGTCACCAACAATCTTAGCTAAATCCTCTCCCCCACAAGGAACTGCGTAAGAAAGTGAGACGCTATTATAGATATCTACCAAAGGATTTATTGGATTAAATTCTCTTCCTTGACTCACACGCTTTAATAAGGCTTCGATAGAAGAACGAGCACCTTTTTTGGTTTTGAATTTTGTGAATGCCTGACGCCATTCTTGAATCACTTCATTCTGAGTGAAATTTTCATCTGCTATAAAAGTCTGAGCTTTTTTTGTTCCTTCATCTAGTAAAGCTTTAAAATATGGATCTTCACTCTCATCAATAGTATTGTTGAGAACTTTTTCCACCAATACACTGATTTGAGCATCTGGAAACAGGTGCCAAAAATCATCTTTTTACATAAACTTTCCCATGACCTTGCTCTCATTCTTTTTTTCTTTCATTCTACTACAAATTTCAAAAACGAGTAGCATACAAGCTACTCGATAGGAACTCATAATGAATTCTCACGAATTACTTCTACCTTGTATCCATCTGGATCTTTGATAAAGTAATAGTTTGGTTGAGTCCCTGGAAGTCCATTAGGTGCTGTCACTTCATAGCCTTTGTCGCTATGTTCTTTGTGAAGAGCCTCAAGATCAGGTGTGCTTAGGGCGATGTGAGCAAAACCATCACCGACAACATAAGGTCCGTGATCATAGTTGTAAGTCAACTCCAACTCATAATCATCACCTTCAAGTCCAAGATAAACAATAGTGAAAGCATAGTCTGGAAAGTCTCTACGACGTAATTCCTTAAAACCAAAAGCATCTTGATAAAAAGCGATTGATTTTTCAAGATTTTCTACTCGCAAGCATGTGTGTAGCATTTTTGAAGCCATTTTTTCTCCTTTGTTTAAAAAAGACTGGGACAAACTTGTACCAGTCTTATGAATAATTATTTACCAAGTTTTGCTTTAGCTGCATCTGCAAGAGCTGTGAAAGCTGCTGCATCGTTAACAGCCAAGTCAGCAAGCATTTTACGGTTAACTTCGATCTCAGCCAATTTCAAACCATGCATCAATTGTGAGTATGAAAGTCCGTTCATACGAGCTGCCGCATTGATACGTGTGATCCACAATTTACGGAAGTCACGTTTCTTTTGACGACGGTCACGGTATGCATAGTAGTAAGAGTTCATTACTTGTTCTTTTGCAGTACGGAACAAGATGTGTTTAGCTCCATAGTAACCTTTTTGCTAATTTAAGAATACGTTTACGACGTTTGCGTGATACAACGCCACCTTTAACACGTGCCATTTATATTTCCTCCAAATATTTCCTAGAATTCTTTACTTACAAATACGCGATTATTTCAAGCGAGTAAGCATTGCTTTGATACGTTTGAAATCTCCTGAATGCACCATAGATGCTTTACGAAGATGACGACGTTGTTTTTTAGTTTTTCCGTGGAAACGGTGAGATGTGTAAGCACGGAAACGTTTAAGTCCACCAGAACCTGTACGTTTGAAACGTTTAGCTGATGCGCGGTGTGTTTTTTGTTTTGGCATGATTTTTTCTCCTTTATTTAACTTTCTGACAATTATTTTTTGTCAGTTGCTGGCGCCAATTGCATGAACATTTGGCGTCCATCCATTTTAGCACGTTGTTCAATGATAGCAATATCTTGAGTTGCTTCAGCGAACTCGGCTAAAACTTTTGCACCAATCTCTTTATGGGTGATCATACGCCCCTTAAAGCGAATGGATACCTTCACTTTGTTTCCCTTTTTTTCAAGGAACTTTGCGAGCATTGCGAAGTTTAGTTTCGAAATCACCCTTGTCGATAACTGGGCTCAAACGAACTTCTTTCACGGTCACAACGCTTTGTTTTTTGCGTTGCTCTTTTTGTTTCTTCTGGTACTCAAATTTGAACTTACCGTAGTCCATAATTTTTGCAACAGGAGGTTTAGCTTGAGGTTGAATGAGAACCAAGTCCACATTAGCTTCGTCCGCAAGTGCTTGCGCTTCGCTTAGTGGTTTGATACCCAATTGCTCACCTTCAAGACCGATTAAGCGAACTTCGCGTACACGAATTTCATCATTGATGAATAAGTCTTGCTTTGCTATGGTTTTCACCTCTTTTTTTATTTTAGAGAAAAACAAGAGCGGACTTGCTAACGCAAACCCGCACTACATGATTATAGTTCATTTCTGAAACTTGATCCGTAGGGGCCAGACAACGTTAGTCGCAAGGCGAGAAGTTCTCACTTCTGCTTTTCTCAACTTTTATATAATATCAAGTTTTCCCCTACTTGTCAAGATAAAAACTATCTTTTTTTAATTTTTTTCTATTTTGCCGACTTGTAATCTATTGATTACGAGAATAGTAAATCTCATGTGGCTTCAAACGAGTGTTGAGTAGATCTGATACAGTCACAAAACTATAACCTTGTCCCTGCAGATACTCAATAACTTTTGGTAGCGAATTTACTGACGGCTGATGGATATCATGTAATAAAATAATAGAACCATCAGTCGTTTGGTGTTGGATTTCTGTCAAAAATCGCTGCTTCATTTTTACTCTTCCAATCCAAACTATCCACATCCCACATGATAAAAGCTTAAATCAAGGCTATTGCGAATATCATCTGAGATTGCACCGTATGGTGGACGCATCAATTTTAGAGCTTTTTCCCAAGAACTTTTGTAATAGCATCTTCGGTATCTGTAAGCTGTTTCTTAGCGTCTTCCAATGACAGTTTTGTTAAAAACTGGGTGATTCCAACTATGGTTTCCAACTTCATGACCTTCAGACTGCATACGTTTAAGAATCGACTCATTACCTGCAATATTCTTTCCTTGGACAAAGAAAGGTTGCTTTTGATCTTGTATTTAGCCAAAGATATCTAATGCTTGTGGTGTTGTATTTCCATCCGGTCCATCATCAAAAGGTAAGAGCTACTACTTTTTTTATTTTTTTCTCAGCCTGAGCCTTCTTATAAAGTTCTGCATCCTTTTCAGTTAGATAGGACGATTGGATAACATCAAAGAAGTCTGAAATAGGCAAAGCTATTTCTTCTACATTATTGGTTGCTTTGATTTGGATAAAGAACCAATTGACTATCTTTGTAAGCAAACTTCCAAGATGATAAATCGCTAGCTGAAAAAAATCGGCTATTACTTGATCTACAAGTGTTTGCTCGATATTTTTATCAAGAAGTGTTGACTTGATATCCTCAAGAAACGTTTCTTTAGCTTTGCTAGCATCTGTAAAGAGCTGATCTAAAGTAAACAGGGTCCCATCTTCCTTTAAGATAAAGCTGATCTAACGATGTATTTTTCTAATTCCACAACAGTAGAATCACTCAGGTCATAGGCCTGTTTTTTTACAAGATGACTCTCCACACCTTTGATGGAAGAAGAATCTTTTTCAGAGTAGTAAAAAATCAAATGTTCTTTATCTTCTACCTTATCCGTGATATCTTTTTACAATGATATCCTTTGAACAGAGGTAATGACCTTGTCCCCCGTCATAGGATAGTAGGTGATGATTTCTGCCTGCCCCTTACGAAAAATGATCTTTCTGACTTCCTTGTGAATAGGAATCATCTTTTTTTCTTTTTTTCAGTGCTTCAATTTTTTTGCTCAAAAAGCTTGCTTGGTCAGAGACTTTATAAGCAATATCAGCACCTAATGTTAAGATTGTGAAGAATAGAAGCCCCACAATAATCCACAAATTTCTTCTCTTCTTGTCGTTTGCTTTACGGTTTGTTCTTTTTTTTTGTCATAGTCTTTATCATATCAAATCAGGCCTATAATTTCAATGATAAATAGGAAAATGTCCATTTTTTCAAAAATGATAGGTAAAAGAAAGAGGTTGGGACAATATCCCTACCTCACCTTTTATTGGCAATCAAACTTTGACGCGGTGGTAGCTGATTGGACTTTTTGTTCGTCTTTTAGACTCCAAAAACTCCTAATCATCTTCGCGGGGCTGGGACTACGAAATCGAGACTTTGTCTACCGATTTCTGTCCCACCGCCTTTACTTGATTAAAAATCGAATGATTTCTCTTGTTTTTCATATGAGAAACAAAGCGATTTGTTACCCTGGTTCAGCAACTTCAAAGCTTGGGAAATCTTTTCGAAAGATGCTTGATAATCAAAGGCATTTTCAAAGATTTCTAAAGATTCATGGAAGGCTTGTTGAATCCCTTCATCAAATGATCTGTAGCGATTAGAATATTGAAGCAACTGTTCTGTCAAGGTAGCATATTGCACGATACTGTATGTTTCTGTTTCCAAAATTTCCATATCATGTGACGCGATTTCTAGGATACGATTGACAGACTCAATGTTGACTTGTGACTGTTCCAACTCTGCCATCAAATCTTCAGTACTATGGCTAGCTGCAAAGAACAACTTTCAAGAAAGTTCTGTGGAATTCCTGGAAGATTTCTCTTTTCCATGTAGCGCTTGATTGTGTGGAGTCGATTGACGTAGACATTTGCCTTTTGACGAGCATTAACATCATCTTTTTCAATCTGTACTAGACGTTCGCTCACTGAAACTTGATCATCTTCAATTTCTTTTAATGTAGCTTGAACATTTTCTAAACGTTCTTCCAATACAGAGTAAGCTTCTGAATATTCCTCTTGTTCTGAAGTCAAATCGCTAACTGTAACTTTCTAAAGGAATCTAAATCCACTTGAAGACGACGAACGTGATTTACATCACTCTCAGCTATCAAGTAGGTCTTGCTCAAACGCTCAATATCCTTTCACCAAGACTTGGTTGTTGTCTTTTAAATGATCAAGATAGGTTGGAAGTGTTGACAACAAGTTTTCAACAACATTTTTGAGAAGCAATCTCTCGTGTGAAAATTTTATAGAGAGCATTGATTTCTTCTTGAATCTGATTATTTTTCATATTCAGCATTGTCCAATTCCAATTTTTTAATATTTTCTTGGTTATTTTTCAAAGCTTCATACAACAACTGCAAACGTGATTCAATGTCAGTTTCTACAAAGTTATAGTTGGCATCAAGCAACTTACGGTAGCCAGCCTCTAAATCTTCCAGTTGATCAGTAAGTTCAGTCGTCAGTTTAGCAACAATTGCTGGAATTCTCTCTACGATATGTGTCAGAGCTAGGATATGGTTTTCAGCATTATCCAGAATTCCTGCTGCTTCAACTGGATCTCCTGAAGTGTTTAGCGTCACAAATTGAGAAAATTCTGATTGGATGTTCTCCAATTGTTTTTCAATTTCAGGAAGTGATTGACCATATCTCTCAGAATCTTCAGCGACCGTCTTCTGTAAGCTTTCAAATAAATCTAAAGCGTGAAGAACACGACCACTATTTTTTGATTCTTGTTTTTCTAGATCTGCCAAAGCATTTCGGATGGAAGCAATATCTTCTTCGATAAGGGTAATCTGGCTTTCAATTTGATCAATTTTATGTTGAGCTTTCAAAAAGCGAAATGAATTATTGTAACATTCTGCTTCAAACAGATTATTCTCAATATCCGCAAATGAGTTGAGTGATAGGTCTACCCATTTTTGATTCCACTCTCTAAATGCAATCTGACTTTGACCAATCAGATGCATATTCTTAACAGCTTCTACTTCATCGTTAACTGGAAGGTTATACAACTCTTCCTTTCTTTCTTCTAATACTGCGAGCTTCTTTTCATTGCGTTTGCGTAACAAAATTGCCACAACATATGCAATAATCAGAAGAGCCGCGATTGCAATTATAGTAATAATCAACAGATTATCAGACATATCAAACTCCTTTTTATACTTGAAACAATTGTAATGATTATATCATATTTTTCAAACCATGGGAACTATTTCCCAATTTTTTTAAACGTCAAGCGTACTGTAGACCGCATTTTCTTCGATAAATTCTCGACGTGGTTCTACACGGTCACCCATGAGCATATCAAAGATTTTATCTGCTTCTGCAGCATCATCAACTGATACACGCGCCATGAGACGATGTTCTGGGTTCATGGTTGTTTCCCAAAGTTGATGGTCATCCATTTCTCCAAGACCTTTATAACGCTGAATAGTTGGTTTTGAACGTCCTTCACTATAGCGAGCTAAGGCTTCCTGTAGACGGATTTCTTGATCTGCTCCAGGTTGGATGTATTCTTTAATTTCACTGCCGACCTTAACACCGTAAATTGGTGGTTGAGCGATATAAACATAACCTGCTTCTAAAACGGGTTTCATATAACGATAAATCAAGGTTAACAAGAGGGTACGGATGTGAGCTCCATCGACATCGGCATCCGTCATGATAACGAGTTTTTGGTAACGGGCCTTGCTGACATCAAATTCAGCACCAAAGCCTGTTCCCATAGCTGTGAAAAGGCTTCGAATTTCTTCATTGGCAAGGATTTTATCCATGCTGGCCTTTTCAACGTTGAGGATTTTACCGCGAATCGGTAAAATCGCTTGGAATTCACGGTCACGACCAGACTTTGCAGAACCTCCCGCTGAGTCTCCTTCGACGATGAAAAGTTCAGTTTCAGCTGGATTGTTTGAAGAACAATCTGCTAATTTCCCTGGAAGGTTTGAAATCTCTAAACCAGATTTCTTACGAGTAACCTCACGCGCACGCTTGGCTGCTACACGCGCCTTAGCTGCCAAAATCCCTTTTTCAACAATCCGCTTAGCAATCTGTGGATTTTCCATTAGGAAGTCTGAAAATGCTTCACTAAAGAGGCGGTTAGTAATCTTGACAACTTCACTATTTCCAAGTTTAGTTTTCGTTTGTCCTTCAAACTGAGGATTTGGATGTTTCACAGAGATAACGGCAGTCAATCCTTCACGGACATCCTCACCTGTCAGATTATCCTCGTTATCTTTTAGGAGTTTGTTTTTACGAGCATAGTCGTTAATAACACGAGTTAGGGCTGTACGGAAACCTTGTTCATGTGTTCCACCTTCATGTGTATGAATGTTATTGGCGAAACTCATGACATTTTCATGGTAGCCAGTTGTGTACTGCATGGCTACTTCAACTGTGATGTCATCCATTTCTCCATCAGTGTAGATTGGCGTATCAAAAGATGACATCCTTTGTTTTCATTGATATACTCAACGTAACTCGCAATCCCACCTTCGTAGTGGTAGTGTCTTGTTTGTTCAAGTCCCTCACGTTTGTCAGTGATAGAGATTTGAAGACCACGGTTCAAAGAAAAGCTAGCTCCTGAATCCCGCTTTGTTTAATTTATCAAAATCAAAAGTTGTTGTTTCTGTAAAAAAATCTCTGGGATCTGGCGTGAAGTGTACGGTTGTACCTGTTTTATCTGTATCTCCAATCACCTCAAGGTCAGCAACAACATGTCCCACGACGGTATTCTTGGTAATGGATTTTTTTCCATTTTTTTGTGAACACGAACATCCAACTGAGTTGAGAGGGCATTTACAACCGATGAACCTACACCGTGGAGTCCACCTGAAACCTTGTATCCGCCACCGCCAAATTTACCTCCAGCGTGAAGAACGGTAAAGACAGTTTCAACGGCAGGACGGCCCGTCTTTTTCTTGAATATCAACAGGGATACCCACGTCCATCATCAACAACCGTAATAGAGTCATCTGGCTCAATAAAGACCTGAATATGACTAGCAAATCCCTGCCAAGGCCTCATCGATAGAGTTATCAACGATTTCCCAGACTAGGTGGTGAAGACCTTCTTTTGAAGTCGATCCGATATACATACCAGGACGCATACGAACGGCTTCCAGACCTTCCAAAACTTGAATCTGACTGGCATCATAATCCTGTGCCTGTTGGTTTTTGATTTCTTCTGTCATTTTTTTCCTTTTTCTTACATGTCTAATACTTGTCTCAATGTCACGATATTTTTTTCAAAGAGATGCGTCGCTAAAGCCATGCTGCTTGTCCAGCTTCAATATCGATAGGACGATCACCAATCACGATACCAGAGCTTATCTTATACTTATCTCGCAAATAAATCATTGACTCTGGATTGGGTTTTCTCTTGAAGCCAGAACTAGCTGTTACTACTTCTGTGAAATAGCCAGCAATACCAGTCTTTTCAAGGATTTCCAAAACTTGGTCATTGCGATGCGAAACTAAAAAGTTCCGTCCTCCCTGGTCTGAGATTTCCTCCAATAAAGCAGGTACTCCCTCAAACAAGGCAGGATGTTCAAGCTCTCGCGCTTCGTTTTCCTTGTATTTTTCTAAAAAATTCTCTATTGTTGGGGCAAAACGGTCAATCGCAAAAGCGGTTGATACTTTCAATGCTTCATAAACACTATCATGATCTTTTTTGATTCCAAATTGAGCTAATGTTTCCACAAAAGCCGCAGTCGAAGTCTCATAATTATCAAGTAGAGTTCCACCTAAATCCCAGATGTAATCGTGATATTTCATACCCTTCATTATAGCATTTTTTTATGAAAAAAGCGACGATTTCCTTCTATTTTAACAGTAAAAAACGAGAAGAATCCTTTAATAGACAGATTCTTCTCGTTTCACTTAATCTAAACCAAATACATCACGATAGAGCATAGCTTCTCTCAAACCATCTGCATCTCCACCAAGTTGTTCTACTAGGTTATAAGCAAAGGCAAGGGCAGTTGCTGGACCGCGACTAGTTGTTAACTGACCATCGACAACTACTGTTTCCTTGCGATAGTGACCATCAGCAATTTGCTCTTGAACACCATCATAACAGGTGAACTCTTTATCCTTGAGGAGACCAGCTCGATTCAGTACAATTGGTGCTGCACAAATGGCTGCTACTTTTTTACCAATTTGCTCACATTTTTGAAGTTCAGCAATCAAAAGTTCATGATCGCGTAAATTTGCTGATCCTGGCATACCCCCTGGTAAGACAATCAAGTCGTAGTCAGATAAATCACCATCAAACACACGATCTGCTTGTACTTGAATGGCATGTGATCCTGTCACTTGGGCTTCAAAACCAACCATATGACAAGTAATATTAGCACGACGTAATACGTCCACAACTGTTAGGGCTTCGATTTCTTCAAAGCCATCTGCTAAGATAACTGCAACTTTAGCCATGATTTACTCCTTATTTAACTTTTTTCAAAACAACTTTCTTACGTTTAAATCTTGTCTTACCGCTCTTTTCATCGGCTAGATGCGTTTGATAACTCATCGATAGAAGCAGACCGACACCAATCAGATTACTGATAATGGCTGAGCCCCCTTGGGAAATGAACGGCAAAGGAATCCCTGTCAGAGGTAGTAGGCCTGTCACCGCCCCAATATTTTCAAAGATATGGAACAAGAGCATCATAATAAATCCAGTTGAAATGTAGGTATAAAATTGATTATTGGACTTGAGAGTGATTTTTAACATTCGATAGATAAGTAGGAGATAAAGCGTAATTACGAGGACAGAGCCGATAAAACCAAAATCTTCTGCAATGACTGTAAAAATCATATCACTCTCACGAACAGGAATGAGGAGATTTGATACATTAAATCCTTGACCAAACAAGCCACCACTTCCGATAGCGATTTGCCCCTGCGCCTGTTGATAGGTGGTCGTCTGAGCATAATCAAAGGGATTGAGCCAGGCAAGGATACGGTTAATCTGATAGGTTGGCATCCCAATTTGATGCATGAAAGCACGCCCATCTTTTGTGATGAAAATTGCCAAAAATCCTGCGATTCCCGATACAGCTGTTACAATAACTGGAATGATGATTTTCCATGATACCCCAGAAAGCAAGACGAGTCCAGCAAAGATGGCGACAAAGACCAGAGCCGTTCCTAGGTCACTCTGCAGGGCCAGTAAAACTAAGACTGGTAGTGTAAAGACAATCATCCACAGTATCAAGAGGAAGTCTAAAGGAATCGTTCGTTCACTTTCCTTGTGTTTCTGTGTGAATTGAACAATGACCCGAGCCAAGATTAAAATATAGGAAATTTTCATAAATTCAGAAGGCTGGAAAAGTGTCACTCCACCAATTGACACCCAGTTTTTTGCCCCTGTTGCTGCGACCAAACTAGGGTTATAGAAAACCAAAGGTAAGACCATGAGGACTAGTCCTAAGGCATAGAGATAGGGAGTCGCCTGCCATAAAAATTTTGTATTAAAAAACATGACTACAAAGCTGATAACAATTCCCAATACGATCCAAGCTAGTTGCTGACCGAGAATAGGCCAGATATTATGTGGATAGTCATGGTTGACAGCAATGTAAATAGCTACCACTCCAATCACCAGCAAACAAAATACTGGTAGAATCAAACTATAATCGACTCGAGAGTCGAGAGAACGTTTCATAAAGGTCTCCTTCATTCTTTCAGATGTTTATTTTATTTTTTTGTGTAAAAAAATTCTTGAACTTTTGAGAATATTTGCTCTTTGCCAACTTCTCTCACTCGACTAGTCTGTGACAAGGCCTTGCCAATCTGCTTTCCATATCGCTTGCTTGTCATTCGGCTATCCAAGATAAGGACAGATGAGCGTTGTCCTAGACGACGCATGGTTCTACCAATTGCTTGTTTGAGGCGAATAATAGCCATTGGCAGTTGATAGTCGTAGAAAGGATTTTTCCCTTCAAGACGCAGTTCCTGATTCATTTTTTTCGTAAAGGGATCTTCTGGATTTTGGAAGGGCAAGCGTGTCACCACTTCAATCACTCGAGGGTGAGTCGCAAAATCAACTCCCTCCCAAAAACTTCCTGTCCCTAGCAAGAGTTGAGAGTCTCCTCTTTCAAATCGTTTCTTGAGTTGAGTAGGATCCCCGTTCTTATATTGGGCTAAATGAGAAAGAGATAAAGAATCTGATACCTGCAACAAAAGGTCTTTTGAAGTGAATAAAACAAGCATGGGTTCTTCAAGATAAGACAAATCTTCCAGCACTTCTACAAGAGCATGAGCATAGTCTTCTTGAGAGGTTTCAGTCACCAATGGAAAATCCTTAACAAGCAAAATTTCTTGATTTTCTTGAAAATTCTCTTCCAGTCGGTCAAAAGCTGCATGCGGGAATCCCATTAGTTCTGGTAAAGATACTCTGCTACTAATTTCCAAGGTTGCAGAGACAGCTAAGAGTTGACAACTCTCTGGAAAAATCTCAGAAAAGAGCAGACGTTGATTGCGACTGGAAGAAATGACAACCTTCTTGCTAGACAAGTCTGAGGCTGATAGCCAAAATTCTCCATCAGTGCAGAAATCGCTGATAATCTTGGAAACTTTGACCTTCTAACTCTGAGAAATCCTGTTGGAGCTGTGCCATTGTTGTCGCAGGGCACATTCTACGCTTACCAGATAGGAACTGGTCCATCAAATGACAAAGCTCAAAGCGAATACTCTCCATCAAGCGTCTCTGAAGCGTCCCTTCTTCTCGAACTAGAGCTTGATCTAGCTGGTCTACTATGTCGTTTAAAACGAAACTCTTTTGTAAAAGACTTTCCAAAGTTAATAAGATCTTTCTGGGCCTCATCCAAAATCAAGAGACGGCCCTCTAGTAGACTGGGATCATCCTCAAGTCGGGTAACGAGATAAGCATGATTTGTCACAAGTAGCTGGCAAGAGCGAGCTTTTTTCTGCCCCCGTCTCCAAAAATCCTCTAACCAAAAGAGAGAAGCTTTGGGAAGATTACCATCGTGTACCAAGTTTGGTAAAAACTGCTGGTAGCGATAAAGCTGTCCAATCTCATCCAAATCTCCAGTTTCCGTTTCAGTTAACCAAACCAGGAGTTGCATTTTAAATCGAGTGTACAAACGATTGGATTCTTCTTCCTCTAGCGCTGCATGAAAGGCATCTAGTTTTAGATAATTCTGTGGTCCTTTAAGACTATGAATCGAAAGGTGAAAGACCTCTTCCAGCCTACGAGCTTCTTCTTGCATCACTTGATTTTGTAGAACTTTAGTAGGAACACTAAGGAGAATTCCCTCACTATGTTCCAGTGACAATACAGGCAGAAGGTATCCATAGGTTTTTCCAATCCCGGTCTGAGCCTGAACAAAGGCAAGTTTTTCATTCTGTAGAAAATCTTGAACCTTTTGAGAAAAGCTAGCTTGTGGAGCTCTATCTTCCAAATCCAACAAGGCAATATTGGTTTGGAAATCTTTAGATAGTTTACGTGGAGAAAGGGCTGGCTTTTCTTTTCTTAAAAATAAACCTTGCACTTCTACCAGGTCATGTTCAACTAGGATGGACTGCTTCTGATAAACTTCTTCAATAACTAGATAAGACTCATATAATAAACCATCTGACAAACTTAACAAGCGTTCCAACAAGCCTTTAGGCAGTCCAAACATTTTTTGTCGCATACAGAGAAAGAGTTCTGCTGTGGCTTGGGCATCTGATAGGGCAGTATGGGCTTTGTTCTAGAGGAAATTCCCCAACTCTTGACAAAGAATGCCCCGAGATTATACTTCTCAAGTTGAGGATAAAATACCTGAGCCAACTCGACTGTATCGATACGAGGAGTGCGCAATTCATAGCCTTCGAAAAAGAGGAATTCTGCCAACAAATTAGCATCGAACTGGACATTGTGCGCAACAAAAACACCGTCCTTGACCAAGTCAAAAATTTTTCCAGCCACCTGAGAAAACTCTGGTGCCTCTGCTAGTCGCTGATCGGTCAAACCCGTTAATTCTTTGATATGAGAATCCAAGGGTTCGTGGGGATTGACATCCGTGGCATATTGGTCAACAATCTCGCCATTTTCAATGACCACGATTCCTACTTGGATAATTTTTGCCTTGCTTCCGGTACTAGTCGCCTCTAAATCCACGACCACGTACCGATCATTTCTAAAATTCATCATTAAAAATTATATCAAAATTTACACAATTTGACATCCATGAACTTTGTTAGAAGGGGCAAGTTTCTTGCAAGTTTTTATAAAAAATGATTGAATAGAAGGGTAGAAAAGGAGGGACATCATGAACCCATTAGATTTGTTTAATCAAGTAAAAGAGCTAATCGAGAAAAAAGATTTGGCTGCCGCAAAAACCTTTGTCGAAGAAAACAAGGACCAACTCGGTGAATACCTTAGTCAGGCTCAAAGCTTTGATTTCAGGCTCAGAAGGAATCGGTAATCTTGTTGATAAGGTCAAAGGCCTCTTCTAATCCTTAAAAGGCACCTGAAAACCTCAGGTGTCTTTTTGTATCCTCTTCATGAAGGCTGGGATATGTTGACTAATCGTGGTTGGCAGAACTACAAAGTTGTTCTCAGCTAGTTCTTGGGCAATTGCTGAATGTAGATAGGTCGCTACTGTCACTCTTTCATAGAGACTAACTTGTGGAAATTGGCCAGCAAAGCCAGCGATCATCCCAGCCAGAGTATCCCCCATGCCGCCAGTCGCCTGATAGGGACCGCCAACACCCAGCTGATAAAAATCAGCATGCCCGGCTTGCCAGATTCGAGTCGCAGGACCTTTTTGAACTAGAATCGTTCCTGAAGGAAAACTCATCAAAGCCTCTCCTGTTTCCTCAGTTCCTTGGGAAGTCAAATCTAAGCCTGACAAGACTTGCCATTCCCTTTGGTGAGGCGTTAAAACAAGATGGGCTTTAGGAAATTTCATTTCAACCTTCGCTAAAATAGATAGGGCGCCACCATCCAGTATGAGGGTCTGATCTTGATTTAAATGAAGAAAAACTGTTTGGAGAAGCTGTTCTCCACGCTCATCATCCACTAGTCCAGGTCCGACCAAGACAACACTTGCTTTCTGTAACTGTTGCTCAAGTAATTGCTTATCATCAAGGTCAAAAGCCATAGCCTCCGGCAGATGGCTATGCAGAGCTGGAATATTCTCTTTATCCGTTGCTACTGTCACCAAGCCTGCGCCACTTCTAACCGCCCCTAAAGCAGCCATAATAATCGCTCCCCCATAGGGATAAGTCCCTCCAATCAAGAGAAGACGACCGTAGTCTCCCTTATGACTAGAACGAGGACGCTCGATGATCACTTTTTTCAGTAGAGCTTGATCAATCTCTTTCATACACTACTCCTTCAACTTATCCTTACCATGTAGTACTTGATTAACCTTAGTATTCCAAGCCTGTAACCCTTCTCCTTCATAGTCTAGGTAAATCACTCTATCTTGTAATTGACAAGGAATCAAATCTTCAAAACAAGCCTTATCTTTTGAAGGAATAACACACAAATAAAGAAAGGTATCCAAATCTAAACTATCTCTTACCTTCGCAACATGATAGCCATCAAAGATATAACCTGGTGCTTGAATTAATTCTTCATACAGAAAATGAAAACTAACGCCAGGAATGAACTTTTCTTGCAATTCCTCCTCAGACGGTGCCCGTCCTAACAAACGCTCCATAGCGAGTCGGTAACCCGAAGTCGTATTAGACCATCCGAACATGATATAGTCAAAATAGTCTGCTGGATCAGAAGCTGCATTACGACTATCTGTAACTAGCTCAGCCCCACTTTTACCAAATACTTTTACCGCCGACATGAGTTTTCCAGTCTGAAAAATAGCCTGAGCCACTTCAACTGTACAAGTATGACTACAATAATTTGAAGTAACCAACTTCCTCTGAATATCATAGGTAGAAGCTACAAGGCGATGACTTGGTCTGTAGGGAGGAAAATAGCTATGCTCTTGCAAGTAATCATGAATTTGTATATTTAATTCATGATTCTCACATTCCACAATGGTCTGACGATGATGGTCCTGTTCATAAGCAATAAACTTTGCTAGCTTCTCCAATTCCCATTCTTTGAATCTGAGGATAGTTTTCAAGAGCAAATTGATACATCCCATCCCACTGAAGACTAAAATCTGCATTACAAACTTTTACAAGCACGGTCCTTCTCCTCACATTCTCTTACTTTCATTATACACCTCACTACCCAATTAATAAAGAGAGTGGGACAGAAATCGGTAATTCGTTAGAATTCGATTTCGTCGTCCCACCTCCGCACAGTTGAGTAGGGCTGTAAAAGCTTATGAAATCAGCGTAGTAGAGCCCACTCAACCACTTCATCTTGCTCGACAATCCAAAGACAATTGAGAGGCTAGGACTTTTTTCCCAGCCTCTTCATTTATAACGATTAGCTTTTTTAGAACTGGGAGTTATCAGTCTTACTTTTCTTTACGTTTAACTGTTAGTAGAGCCACTGATAAAACAAGACTGAGACTTGCTAGGAAGGCAGCTGTATCAGATCGACTTTCACCTGTTTCTGGAAGTCTTGCTGAACTTGCTTGACCTGAAGTATTTTCAAGGACCTCTCCATTAACTGCCGGTCCATGAGCTGATTCTACTGGTTCTTGGTTTTGTTCTTTATAGACAATCGCATAAAGTCCTAGATCTTTGGTGACAAATTCAACCATGTCACCTACTAACGTCACCTTTTGAACCTGCAAGCCTTGATCTAAGCTCATGTGATAAACCTCTTGAACCTGACCCTTGACTGGCAATCTCACTAGAACTGCACCTTTTGGATCAACCATTTGGCTATCTTTATCCAGCAATTTCACTTGATAAGCATCGTAGTGTTTACCAGCTAATTCTTGGCGTAGAACCTTTTGAACTTGAAGCTTGAGGTCTTTAGATAACTCTTCAGTTAGCCCTGCTACCAGAACTCCAGTTTCCTTATCAGATAAGATTTGAACCTCTGCAGCTGGTTTTTCCAACACTTGGTGCTGGAACATCGCCTACTGTAGCCAATGTTCCTGTGTATTCTGGTAGCTCGTTCTTGGCCGCTTCCACAGCATTAACGCTACCTGTAAATTCTGGAACTTCGTTCTTAGCTGCTTCTACCTCGTTAACACCACCATCAAATTCTAGGACTTCTACTACTGGTGCTGGTTCGTCACCTACTGTGCCGATTGCTTCTGTGTATTCTGGTAACTCATGCTTAGCAGCCTCTACTGCATTGACGCCACCCTCAAATTCTGGAAACTTTCTACTACTGGAGCTGGCTCGTCGCCTACTGTGCCGATTGCTTCTGTGTATTCTGGCAACTCATGCTTTGCTGCTTCCACAGCATTGACGCCACCTGTAAATTCTGGGACTTCTACTACTGGAGCTGGTTCGTCGCCTACTGTGCCGATTGCTTCTGTGTATTCTGGCAACTCATGCTTTGCTGCTTCTACTGCATTAACACCGCCCTCAAATTCTGGAACTTCTACTACCGGAGCTGGCTCGTCGCCTACTGTGCCGATTGCATCTGTGTACTCTGGCAACTCATTCTTAGCCGCTTCTACTGCATTGACGCCACCCTCAAATTCTGGGACCTCTACTACTGGTGCTGGCTCGTCACCTGCTGTCCCAATTGCATCTGTGTATTCTGGCAACTCATGCTTGGCAGCTTCAGCAGCATTGACGCCACCCTCAAATTCTGGAACTTCTACGACTGGAGCTGGCTCGTCACCTTTGCTAGTAGTAATGACAGGTTTGACCTTAACTTCAACAATTCGATCTTGCGCCTCAGTCGTATCTGTATGAACAGTTGTACGGTTAGATCCTAAGACCTCAACATAATCAACTCTTTCACCGTTCTTACCTTCTGAGATTACACGACGTTCATCTTGAGCTAAATCATTATTTTCACGGATGATTTCTTTAAATAGAATTGGAGTCTTCACAACTTCTAGACTTGGTCGTTCGAGAACAGGACTTTGGTCGCCTTCTTCAGGAACTACACGGTGACTAGGTTTGAAATGAATACGATATTCCTTGACAAGACTACCATCCTTAGCAAGAAGACGGACAAGAGTAGGAAGGTTATCCTGACTAGACTCAACAACCGTTGCCACACCGTGACCACTTGCTTGAGCAGTCACCTGTGGTTTAGTGCCATTTAAGCTCACTGTATAATCTGAAACCTCAGGATCAAAGTTTTCTAATGCTTTTCCAGCAACCGAAATGGATACTGAAGGAGTTTCCTCATCTCTTGCTTTAGCAGGAGAGTAAGCACTAAACTCGACCATTGCTAGACCATTAGTTGTAGATTTACGAGTCATACGTGCTCGAATGGCTGTTGTCTCAATCGGATCAAAGGTAAATTCAATCGGCTTACCAGCCACGATTTCTCCAGATGCTTTATAAGGAATTTCTTGCCAGTTTTCTGCCTTGTTAAATGGATGATCCGCATTTCTTCATAACGAGAAATGGTGCTTGGTTCTGTATAGGCAGGACCAACATATCTTTCCAGTACCATTTTTGCTGGTGCGTCTGTTCCACTGTCTTTAAAGAATTGAATGGCTACTTTTCCAACAGACTGAGGTGTAATCTGGCCATTCTTCTTAAAGAGAATTCCCACAGATGTTTCTTGGTCCTTCGGAGTACGAGACCAGTTAGTCCAACGTCCATCCTCGTTAAAGTGCCCATCGTTGATATAGAAAATCTTATCCCGAGAAGCTGCTTGTGTGTCATTTGTAGTAGACGCAAAGGCTTTAGAATCAGTCTCATTATTATTTGCATTTTCTGAAATGACTTGATTACCTTTTGTAACAACTGTTACTTGCATCTTGGTTGTTAAGTCTGTTCCTAGAACACGACCAAGAACTTCAAAGCTACCTTCTTGGGCAGTCGCATGTTCTGGAACTGCATCCCATTGAACAGCAAGATTAGCCTTAACCCAGCCAGTCTGTGATGGATAGTAGACCGTTACTTCGGCAGGCAATTGAAGTTGATCACCAACATTCAAGGTCTGGGCACTATTTTCTGCAGCTACTGGTTGTGTTGACTCTTTTTCGTCATCACGGAAGATGCGATATTCTTTCAAGATGGTTCCGTCTTCTGCTTTCAAGATAAGGCGTGTCGAACCTTTTTCACTTGTTGCAGGAACAACTGTCACCACACCATTGTTGCTGGCTGTTGCAGTGATTTCCTTGCTTGCTTGAGGAATATAATACTCTGTCTTAGATGGATTGAAATGTTCAAGCTTCTTGCCATCTACTTGGATAGAAATTTCTGAGCTGGTAGCACTTGGAACCTTACTTCCTAAAATAGTGATTTCTGTCAAACCAACACCAGCAGTTCCATCTGCTTTCTTCATACGCATACGAACAGCATAAGTTTCAACCTTATCAAATGTAAAGTGGTTTGTTTGACCTGCAGATAATTGTCCTGGAGCTTTGAGATGTTCAACTTCTTTCCAGTTGGCAGCATTGTTGAATGGATGGTTGGTATCACGCTGAGCATTATTGACATCATTTGGAAGATCTGGAACTTCTTGACCGACATAGTATTCAATAACATATTCTTTTGGAAGTCCGATTGCCCCGTCTGTATAGAAATCAACTGATAGATTGTCGACAAAGCGCTTGGTCAAATCACCAGAGTTACCAAACAAGATAGATGCCCAGTCATTATCAGTACCTGTTTGCCATGTAGTCCATCGATTCTTAACATCTGTACTGGCTCTTGAAACTGTCAAGTCGTTCAAAGTACTTGCCGAATCATCACCACCCGTATTGGACACGATAGCCGCTGGCAATTGAGAACCAGTCCATTGTTTAGAGATGTTATTTCCAGCAACAACTTGACTAGAAACACGAATATGAGCCTTGGTAGTCAGATGGCTACCCACTAATTGACCCTTGATTTCATAGGTACCTTCAGTCTGACTAAAGTTTTCAGGAACCTTATCCCAAACGACATCTTTATAGACAGTTGTTCCATTTGAATGATAAGCACGGACGCTAGCTGGCAATTGAACCATTTCACCCTTAGGTAGAGTTAAACTGATTTCTTCTGCAACCTGCAAACCTTCAACAGTCACGTTGGCAAGAGCTTCAATGTCTGTGCCTTCTACATGACCTTTAAGGGTAAAGCTATGATAGTAGCTCAGATCTTTTGCATCTACCTTGTCCCAAGTTACAGTTACCTTACGAGGCAAGCCCTTATCAAAATCTGCTCCAACTTGACTAGGCAAATTAGGTTGCTGATTGATATCTGTAGAGATAGAAACAGGATGAAGTTTGACAATTTTCTTGTCTACTGTATTTTCTTTGATGACCAGTTCAGTTGCTACAGACTGAGTCTTATCAGTTTGATTGTCAATACGAGGAGTGAGGGTTACACTACCTTTCTTGTAAAGAAGCAAGTTCTGACCATTTACCTCCAGATGACCACCATCAGCTGACTTAGCTTTCAAATGGATATCTGATGCTGAAAATTCAGTCTGTGAACCATCTTCGTAATGTCCAATGACATGATAAGGGAGGACTTGATCTTCTGTTGCATTTTCTTTACCTTCTACACTTACTTCCAAGCGTGTCAAGGCAGGAGCTTCTTTCACGAATTGAATCAAATATGTTTGAACCAAATCGCCCTTCTGGTCACTCAAGAATACAGAAGCCTGATAATCATTAGCTGCTGAAGCTTGTTGAACTGTTACCTGATAGCCAGTAGTTTGTGCACCAACACTTGGGATTTTAGCAGTATAAGGAAGGGATACTCGGTAGTAGGTCTTTCCAGACTCAAAGTTTTCAAGAGTCTTATCTCCAACTGTGAGACCTGTAACAGTACTTTCTGTTTCCTGATCACTTGCGATAAAGGTTGCTGTCACCTCGTAGTCATTTCCAACTAATTTACCAATTGCTTCAGTACGTCCACCTTCTTTTGTCAAGGCATCAGGATCTTTCAAGGTCCAAGAAACGACATCCGCATCAACCAAGTTACCATCTGACAAAACAGCCGTTACAGTTTTATCCAAATCTTCTGCAGCTGTACCAACTGGCACAGTTGCTACCTTAGGCAACCACTTATCGAGCGCAACCACCTTAACAAGGGCTTCAGCCTTAGCTTCAAGTCCTTCCACGCTACCAAGAACTTTTTTCTCACCTGCACTAGTAAGGAGATCATCTGGTATATCCCAAGTTACAGATTTTTCTTCAACACTGCCGTCGCTATAAATAGCTGTCACAGTTTTTGGCAATTTAGGATCCTCACTGACATCAGTTCTTGCCTTAACAGGGGCAAAGCAACAAAGTGACGGTTTTCTTTCTTACCTGAAACAGTTGTGACTGTTGCTTGATCAGAAGCTAAACCTGCAGAATCTGCAAAGAGGGTAAATTTCCCTTCTTTTTCAGTGGATTTAACAATGACAACACCTTTACCATTGAAGGCTTTTCTCTGCCATGTACCATCTTTCTGAGCTTTATAACGTTCACGGCTAGCTTGTTCTCCATTGTCCACACCAACGATTTGACCTTGACCATGAAGATTGAAATGAACAAGATTATTGGCAGTTGGAACGACATTGCCGTCTTCATCAACGATTTCATAATGGATATAAGACAAATCTTTACCGTCTGCAGTGATGACATGTTCTTCCTTGGTGAGTCGAACTCTAGCTGGCTCCCCTGCTGTTGTCACACTATCACGCGCAATCTCTTTGCCATTTTCATCACGAGCAATAGCAGTTAAGGTACCTGGTTTATAGTCAACCAACCACTCAAGATACAATTCACTTGGTTTAGCTCCCTCGTGATAAGGGCGCCCATCTTCAGTTGTTTTCTTAACAAATTCTTTCTTACCAAGGGACTCGTTATTCAAGAACAATTCTACGCTAGCGGCATTTGAGAAGGTCCGAACTGGAACCTTACCATTGATGAGCATATTACGTTCCTTGAGCGTTTCTTCTGTCCAATTCCAGTGAGGCATGATACGAACAGTTGGTTTTTCTTTGGCACTATACCACTCACTACGATATAAATAGAAATCATTCTTAGGCAATCCTGCCGTATCAATGATACCAAAGTAAGAGCTTTTCACTGGTGTATTATCTTGGTTATGCCAAGGTGTAGGCTCACCGATATAGTCGAAACCAGTCCAGATGAACTGACCTGCATAGCCAGCACGATCACGGTCAAAGGTCCAAGATTCAGTAGCTGTTCTACCCCAGGCTACACGGTCATTACCATAGTCTGATTGTTCATAGTGACGATTTGGGCGATTGTCGTGCCAGAGATTTGAGCAGGATTAAAGTAAGAATCACGAGTTCTAGTTGCTGAAGAAGTTTCAGAACCGTAAATCAACCAGTCTGGATGCGCTTTACGAACTGCATCATAATTACGCTCACCGTAGTTCATACCAACAGCATCCATGATTGCTGCTAATTCTAAGAACAAGCCTGTAGATCTACTACTGAATTTGTTTTCACCCATGGTCACATAGCGTTCTGTATCAATAGCTTTGATGACAGCTTTCAATCGCTTGGCTATTTCTAGTGAACGAGCACCACCATCAGCCTCATCAACCTCATTACCGAGTGACCACATGATGATTGAAGGATTATTTTTATCTCGTTCAACCATGGTTCTCAGATCAAAATCAGACCACTTCTCACCCTTTTTGGCTTCTGGGTGAGTCGCATCTTGGTCAAAGAAACGTCCATAGTCATAAGTTTTCTTGCCACGATACCAAGTATCAAAGGCTTCTTCTTGGACCAAAAGTCCTAGATTAGCAGCAGCATCTAGCAACTGTGGACTTGCTGGATTGTGAGTCGTACGGATAGAATTAACTCCCATATCTTTCAGGAGTTTTAATTTACGGTAGATTGCCTTATAGTTTTCTTCTGCTCCCAAGGCTCCATTATCATGGTGGATACTAACCCCATGGAATTTCATTCTCTCACCGTTAAGAGAGAATCCTTCTTTAGCTGTCCAGTTGAAATAACGATAACCAAAAGTATCTTCTGTCACATCAACTAGCTGTCCTTCATTATAAACCTTGGTTTTCAGAACATAGAGCTGAGGATGGTAACTTTTTGTTGTCCAGAGAGTTGGCTTGTTAACCAAAATCGTTTGTTTAAAGTCTGCTGTCTCATTTCCTGACAGAGTCTTGGTTACAGAACGAACTAAATCTGAAACAGCCTTACCTTCCTTAGTAAAAATCTGTTGCTCCACAAATACCTTGGCTAGAGTCTTGGCAGTATTTTTAATCTTGCTTTGGATTTGAGTTTCAACATTGCCATCTTTTTGTTGAGCTAATTTTGGAGTTGTAATATGATTTCCATTTTCAGCCACCTGTACCTTGTCACGATAGCTAAGCGTCACGTCACGATAGATACCACTTCCTGAGTACCAACGACTACTTGGTTGCTTATTGGTAACTTGAACAGCAATAGTATTCTCACTGCCATCTTTATTTAAAAATTCAGTGATATCATATGAAAAATGATTGTAACCACTTGGATAATGACCTACAAATTTACCATTGACATAGACCTTGGAGTCCATGTAGACACCGTCAAAGTTGATACGGACATCCTTATCCTTAGCAGCTTCGTCAACCGTGAAGGTCTTACGATACCAGGCAGTACCACCATTTAATTGACCACCTTCATTTCGAGCAGGAGACTTGTGATCAAAATCAAAATAAATACTCCAGTCGTGAGGAAGGTTCAACTTAGACCAGTCATGAACATCCACATCTTTCTTAGAAAAATCACCCTGAGCGTTTAATTTAAAATACCAGTCTTTGTTGAAATTTTGTTTTCTTTCCTGTAAAAGTTGGTCTTCTTTTTCCTTCTCTTTTGTGGCTTGAGGCAATTCACTTGCCGAAGCTTTTTCTTCCTCATCTTTGTTAGTAGTTGAAGAATCTTTCAGATCAACCTGGTCCGCATGATCCTTCAAAGCTACAGCTTTTTCAGGAGATTCTTTTGGACTCGTCGGAACATTTTCACCTACTCTTGTTTCAGTTTTTTCTAGAACTTCAACTTTGGGAGTTAAAACTTCTGATTCTTTTTTTCCACAGTAGTTGGTTTTGACGCTTCAGCTTTGTCCGCTAGCTCTGTTTCGGTTGAACTAACTTCCCCAGCAGTTGCTTCTGTATGATCAATAGCTGAAGCTAGGGCTCTCGAAAGCTTATCTATAGGTTCAACTTGGTGGATTGACGCATCAGTAGAAACAGAACTTTCTGTCTCTGCAGCTTGAGCAACTTGAAGTCCAAATATACTAGCTCCAATCATGACAGATGCCGCACCAATGGCAAATTTACGAATACTAAAAATGACACCGTCTTTTCAAAAAAATCTCTTATCCATTAAATCCTGTTTTCCTTTCTTATATATTTAGTAAGCGATTACATTATTTGCTAAAAAAATAAACCTCCTCCCAGAACGCCCACTAAATTTTTTTTAGATATAAATATTGTTAACCTTAATATATCAAAAATAGTAGAGAATTTTTCAATAATTTGTAGAAGTTTTACTGTAATTTTATTAAAATAAGTGCAAGAAAAAAACAAGTTCGTTTTTAGAACTCGTTTTAAAATATCTAAAATTAATAATCGTACTAGGAGTTAGTCTTTTTCCAAACTACGCAATGCAGCCTGATAAGTCTGCTCCATCAGCATGGTAATCGTCATAGGTCCTACCCCACCAGGTACGGGGGTGATATGACTAGTAATTGGTGCAACAGCATCATAGTCAACATCTCCACAGAGCTTGCCGTTTTCATCACGGTTCATCCCCACATCAATGACAACTGCCTCAGGCTTGACAAAGTCAGCAGTCACAAATTTAGCACGACCGATTGCTACTACAAGAATATCTGCTTTAGAAGCTACTTGGGCTAGATTGTGGGTGCGAGAGTGGGTCAAGGTTACAGTTGCATTTTTTGCCAATAAAAGCTGAGCCATTGGCTTACCGACAATATTAGAACGACCAATGACAACTGCATTTTTACCTTCTAAGTCAATCCCATACTCATGAAACATTTCCATAATCCCGGCAGGTGTTGAAGGGATCATGACAGGGTGACCAGACCAAAGACGTCCCATGTTGAGCGGATGAAAACCATCCACATCTTTCTCAGGGTCAATAGCCAATAAAACAGCTTCCTCATCGATGTGTTTTGGTAAAGGCAATTGAACCAAAATCCCATGCCAAGCTGGATCTTGATTGTATTTGGCAATCAAAGCCAACAATTCCTCTTGGGTAATGGTCTCAGGAACTCGCACAACTTCACTCTTGAAACCTGCCGCGATAGCTGAGCGTTCCTTATTTCGAACGTAAACCTGACTAGCAGGATTGTCCCCAACCAAAATCACCACCAAGCCAGGAACCAATCCTGTTTCTTCTTTCAATCTCGCAGTCTTTTCAGCCAACTGCCCCTGTAACTTGGCCGCCAAGGCCTTCCCATCAATAATCTGTGTCATGTGTTTTCTCTTTTCTAACAAATATCTTCTATTATATCAAAAAATGGCTTATCACTCTAACACTTCTTGACTAAGAGACCTTATAGTCTGAAACTATAAGAAAAAGCTCTTATCGAGCTTTTCTAAATTACGATATTCTTACAAAACCTTACTCAAGAAATCCTTGGTTCTTTGTTCTTGGGTTTGTTCAAAGACTTGCTCTGGAGTTCCGTCTTCAACAACAACACCATCAGCCATAAAGATGACACGATCTGCCACCTCACGAGCAAAGCCCATTTCATGCGTTACGATAACCATGGTCATTCCTGACTGAGCAAGTTCTTGCATAACTGCTAGTACTTCTCCTACCATTTCTGGATCTAGGGCAGAAGTTGGTTCATCAAAGAGTAAAACATCTGGCTCCATGGCTAGACCACGAGCAATAGCGATCCGCTGTTGTTGACCGCCCGACAAGCTTTGTGGATAGGCATCTGCCTTATCTGGCAAACCAACCTTTTCCAAGAGCTCATGCGCTCTCTTCTCAGCAACTGCCTTACTTTCGCCTTTTGTCTTAATAGGAGAAAGCGTGATGTTTTCCATTACTGTCATATTTGGGAAGAGATTGAATTGTTGGAAAACCATTCCCATCTTTTCACGCATGGCAAAGAGGTCGTTTTTCTTATCCGTAATGTCTACTCCTTCAAAGATAACCTTGCCTTTTGTCGCTTCTTCGAGGAGATTCATAGAACGAAGGAGGGTTGACTTACCGCTACCAGAAGGTCCGATAATGACCACTACCTCACCCTGTTTGATTTCTAGGTTAATGCCCTTGAGCACTTCATTTTTGCCAAAGTTTTTATGGAGGTCTTCAATTTTAATTAGAGTTTCTGTCATTATTTCTTATCTCCTTGTCCCATACGATTTTCAAAAGCCTTCAAAGCCATTGTCAAGATAGATGTCATAATTAAGTAGTAAAAGGCTGCAAATAAGAGTGGTGTTAAGGGCAGGTAAGTAGTCGTTGACACTGTAGTAGCTCCATTCCACAGCTCCATAACACCAATAGCTGACAAGAGCGAGCTATCCTTAATAATGGTGATGAACTCATTCCCCAAGGCTGGCAAGATATTCTTGATTGCCTGTGGTAGAATGACATAGCGCATAGCATTTAGGACGAATTCCTAGTGAATAAGCTGCTTCTAATTGTCCTTTTGGAACTGCATTAATCCCAGCTCGAACTGTTTCTGATACGTAGGCACCACTATTCATTGAAATGATGATAATCCCTGGAATTAACCGAGAAAGCTCAATCCCTAAAATCCCAAACTGAATCGTAGGTGCATCAATACTCATGAGTGCAAATGCAATCATAATCTGGACCATCATAGGTGTTCCACGGAAAATCCAGATATAAAGATTGGCAATCCATGCTAGAGGTTTGATTTTTGAACGTTGAGCAAAGGCTAAGAGCACACCCAAAATCGTCCCAAAAAAGACAACTAAAACAGAGATTAAGACTGTTACGAGGGCACCATAGTTAAAATATGGCAGATATTTAGGTAAAAAAGAAAAATTCATAGATACACTACTTTCTAACTTAAAACTTGTATAAGGATAACATACTTTGCATAAAAATGCAACTTCTTTTCCTGATATTTTCAATAAAATTTCAAAGAAAACAGAAATAGCGAGAAATCTTAGTTTTTCCTAGTCAAGTAGATACTCTTTATGGTAAAATAGTAACGATAAGAAATGGAGGAGAATCAAAATGGAATCACATTTGGTTAGAATCATCAACCGCCTAGAAGCAATGACAAAAGATGGTGGTAACTTAAAACGTAACTTTGAACGCGAGGGAGTTGTGGTAGCTGAAGTTGCTTTTAATCATGATGAAGAAAATGGCCCAATCTTTACTCTTCGTGATGTTGAAGCTCGTGAAACATATACTTTTGATAGCATCGACTTGATTGCGATGGAAATCTACGAACTTCTATACTAATGATAGATATACAGAGAGTGGGACAGAAATCGGTAATTCGTTAGAATTCGATTTCGTCGTCCCACCTCCGCACAGTTGAGTAGGGCTGTAAAAGCTGATGAAATCAGCGTAGTAGAGCACACTCAACCACTGCGTCTTGCTCGACAATCCAAAGACAATTGAGAGGCTAGGACTTTTGTCCCAGCCTCTTCACCAACGAGAATCCTTTTTGTATTGCAAATAGGATTTTTTCTTATACTCAAGACTTAACTATATTTAAGCGAACTCAATGAAAATTCAAAAATTGGCTAGAAGTAGCTCTTAATTTTACTTTTAAATTAGAAAAAGACTGATGCGATCCGTAAAGAGACTAACTCAAGTGATGCTGACCTAGTTTATAAGATTTCAAAAAAATTAGCACTCTATTATCAAAAGTGCTAACACCCAATCTTTTTACTTGAATTGCCCAATAATCATGATATAATTAAATTATATACTTGTTTGACTATTTTTGACCTTTTAGATTTAGTCAAGACTAAGAAAGAAATGAGGTGGCGGTATGCTCTGTCAAAACTGCAAAATCAATGACTCAACAATCCATCTTTATACCAATCTCAATGGTCAACAAAAGCAAATCGATCTCTGTCAAAATTGCTACAAAATTATCAAAACTGATCCTAACAATAGTTTATTTAAAGGAATTACAGATTTAAACAACCGTGATTTTGATCCCTTTGGAGACTTCTTTAACGATTTGAATAACTTTAGACCTTCTTCTAGCAATAATATTCCTCCAACCCAGTCAGGTGGCGGTTACGGAGGAAATGGTGGCTACGGCCCTCAAAATCGTGGGCCAGTTCAAACTCCTCCACCTAACCAAGAAAAAGGACTATTGGAAGAGTACGGTATCAATGTAACTGAGATTGCTCGTCGTGGAAATGTTGACCCTGTTATCGGTCGTGACGAGGAAATCATCCGCGTCATTGAAATTCTTAACCGTAGAACAAAAAACAATCCTGTCCTTATCGGTGAACCTGGTGTTGGTAAGACCGCTGTTGTTGAAGGCTTGGCTCAAAAAATTGTAGACGGTGATGTCCCTCATAAACTGCAAGGGAAAGAAGTTATTCGCTTAGATGTCGTTAGTCTTGTCCAAGGCACAGGTATTCGTGGTCAGTTTGAAGAACGCATGCAAACTCATGGAGGAAATTCGCAAACGCGATGATATCATCCTCTTCATTGACGAGATTCATGAGATTGTTGGAGCTGGTTCTGCAGGCGATGGCAATATGGATGCAGGAAATATCCTCAAACCAGCCCTTGCTCGTGGTGAACTCCAACTTGTTGGAGCTACTACTCTCAATGAATACCGCATCATCGAAAAAGATGCCGCCTTAGAACGACGAATGCAGCCTGTTAAGGTAGATGAACCAACAGTGGAAGAAACAATCACTATCCTTAAAGGTATTCAAAAGAAATACGAGGATTACCACCACGTTCATTATACCGATGCTGCTATCGAAGCTGCCGCTACTCTTTCTAACCGCTACATCCAAGATCGTTTCTTACCAGACAAGGCCATCGACCTTCTAGATGAAGCTGGTTCTAAAATGAATCTTACTCTAAACTTCGTCGACCCTAAGGTTATCGATCAACGCCTAATCGAAGCAGAAAATCTTAAAACTCAGGCAACTCGTGATGAAGACTTTGAAAAAGCGGCCTACTTCCGTGATCAGATTGCCAAGTATAAGGAAATGCAAAAGACCAAGGTAACCGACCAGGATACCCCAATCATCAGCGAAAAGACAATTGAACACATCATCGAACAAAAGACCAATATCCCAGTTGGTGATCTCAAAGAAAAAGAACAATCTCAACTTATCAATTTAGCGAATGACCTTAAAGCCCATGTCATCGGCCAAGACGATGCTGTCGATAAAATCGCTAAAGCTATCCGTCGTAATCGTGTCGGTCTTGGTTCTCCAAACCGTCCGATCGGCAGCTTCCTCTTTGTCGGACCAACTGGCGTCGGAAAAACTGAGCTTTCCAAACAATTAGCTATCGAACTCTTTGGTTCTGCTGATAGCATGATTCGCTTTGATATGAGTGAATACATGGAAAAACACAGCGTTGCTAAACTCGTTGGTGCCCCTCCAGGCTATGTTGGCTACGATGAAGCTGGGCAACTGACTGAGAAAGTGCGTCGCAATCCTTATTCTCTCATTCTCTTAGACGAGGTAGAAAAAGCCCATCCAGACGTTATGCATATGTTTCTTCAAGTCTTGGATGATGGTCGCTTGACAGATGGTCAAGGGCGTACCGTTAGCTTCAAGGATGCCATCATTATCATGACTTCAAATGCAGGTACTGGTAAGGCAGAAGCCAGTGTTGGATTTGGCGCTGCTAGAGAAGGCCGTACCAACTCTGTTCTTGGGGAATTAGGCAACTTCTTTAGTCCAGAATTCATGAACCGCTTTGATGGGATAATCGAATTCAAGGCTCTCAGCAAGGAAAATCTCCTTCAAATCGTTGACCTTATGCTGGATGATGTCAATAAGCGCCTTTCAAGCAATAGTATCCACTTGGATGTTACAGATAAGGTCAAAGAAAAACTTGTAGACCTTGGCTATGATCCTAAAATGGGAGCACGCCCGCTCCGTCGAACCATTCAAGATTATATCGAAGATGCCATTACTGACTACTACCTTGAAAATCCTAGAGAGAAGGATTTCAAAGCGGTCATGACAAGCAATGGTAAGATTATCATAAAATCAAAAAATAAATTGGAAATAGTTGATTCAAATGACTAATTCCTTCATACTAAAAGAATGTTCTTACTTGACAGTAAGAGCATTCTTTAATATGATAGAAAGAAAGAAAGCGCAATCACGAAGGAGACATTTATGACAAATCCTACATTTGGAGAGAAAATCGAGGGTGTAACCTACAAGACTCGCTACGGTGTTTATGCAGTCATTCCTGATTCAAAACATGAAAAGATTATCCTCGTTCAAGCTCCAAATGGTGCTTGGTTCTTGCCAGGTGGCGAAATCGAAGAAGGTGAAGACCACTTTGAAGCTCTCAAACGAGAATTGATTGAAGAATTAGGCTTTACGGCTGAAATCGGTAGCTATTATGGTCAGGCTGACGAGTATTTTTATTCTAGCCATCGCGATACTCACTACTACAATCCAGCCTATCTCTACGAAGCAACTTCTTTCCAAGAAGTTCAAAAACCCTTGGAAGACTTCAATCATCTAGCTTGGTTCCCAATTGATGAAGCTATTGCTAACCTCAAACGTGGAAGTCATAAATGGGCTATCGAATCTTGGAAAAAACAACATCAAATTTAAGTTAACTTTCCCAATTTTTCCAAAAAGTGCTATAATAGACATAGAAACTCAGGAGGAAACCCTATGAAGCTCATCAACACTACTAATTCACACTCGCAACTTGTTAAAAGTCAGTTAGAAAGCACCGATGCAACACTTGTAGAGGTTTATTCTGCGGGTAATACAGATGTTATTTTTACCCAGGCACCGCTTCATTACGAAATCCTCATTTCAAATAAACATCGCGCTATCCGCGAAAAAGAGATGGAGAAAATCCAAGAATTTTTCTTAAATCGTAAGATTGACAAGCAAAATATCGATGAAGCTAATATCAAGACCCTCTACTCTGAAAAATTGATTGAAATTTCAATCCCTACAAAATAAATCTTGGCCATATTAGACAGCACCCTATGAATTTAGACATAATACTCTAACTTCATAGGGCGCTTTTGTCTAGTCTTTTAGTCAAAAAATATAACATAGCTTTAAACCGATAGTTTTCTACTCATCACCAAAAAATTGGATATATTCCAAAAATCGTTCACATTCATGCGCCTGAAAGTTGTTTTCGTCGAAAAATAAAGGAACTTAAGCTATAATGGTTTTGGATAGACGATTAAGGAGCTTATAAATGGAAAAAATAATATATAGAAGAGCCAGGCTAGACGAATACCCAAAAATTGGAAAAGTAGTAGCCAATAGCTTTAGTGAGTATCCTTTTTTAACTCTAATTATAGATGACTTGAAGAAGCCTGACTACTATCCTGCTTTTTTAGAATTATTGGAAAGCCTTCTTACTCGCCTCTACATCAAAGAGGAAACTTGTTTAGTAGCTGAACGAGGTGGAGAAATATTAGCTGTCGCCTTATTACAACAAAATGATCTTTCTATCTTATCTTACTTGCTAAATGGAGTTATAAAACTGTTTCGTTACATTAGCCCTAGAAATTTTATGAAGTACCTTGATTTAGTAGATCGTTCCGAAGAACATTTGAAAAAATCTAATAGCTTTGACTGGTATTTGATGCTCCTTGCAGTCAATCCATCCGTTAAAGGACAAGGAGTGGGCAGTGCCTTTCTTAGAGATGCAGTTGAGCCTTATGTCAAATCCAAGGGTTGCAAGCGCTTAGGACTCATTACCAGTACAGAAAAAAATGTTTCATTCTACAAAAAGAACGAATATGTATTACTAGATTTCATGGAGTTAGAGTATGGGACTAAGTCCATTGGGAATTGGGCTTTTTTAAAGACTATCAATAAATAAAAGTAAAAGAGAGTGGGACAGAAATCGGTAATTCGTTAGAATTCGATTTCGTCGTCCCACCTCCGCACAGTTGAGTAGGGCTGTAAAAGCTGATGAAATCAGCGTAGTAGAGCCCACTCAACCACTGCGTCTTGCTCGACAATCCATAGACAATTGAGAGGCTAGGACTTTTGTCCCAGCCTCTTTTAATTATTATTTAACTGCTTCTTTCAAGGCATCAACCTTGTCCAAGCGTTCCCATGGAAGATCGATATCTGTACGTCCCATATGTCCATAAGCCGCTGTTTGACGGTAGATTGGACGTTTGAGATCCAGCATTTGAATGATTCCTGCAGGACGAAGGTCAAAGATCTGACGCGCTGCTTTTTCAAGTTTACTTTCAGCTACTGTACCAGTACCAAAGGTATCGATACGAACAGATACAGGTTGAGCTACACCGATTGCGTAGGCCAATTGAACTTCTGCTTTCTTAGCAAGACCTGCAGCAACAATGTTTTTAGCAATGTAGCGAGCTGCATAAGAAGCTGAACGGTCAACCTTAGTGGCATCTTTACCAGAGAAGGCACCACCACCGTGACGTGAGTAACCACCATAAGTATCTACGATGATCTTACGACCCGTCAAACCTGAGTCCCCTTGAGGACCTCCGATAACGAACGACCTGTTGGATTGATGAAGAATTTAGTCTCATCGTCAAGATAAGAAGCTGGAATCACTTCCTTGATAACCTTGTTAATCACATCCTCATGAATCTGTTCATTGCTCACTTCTGGATCGTGTTGAGTTGAAATAACGACTGTATCCACGCGCACTGGCTGGTCATTTTCATCGTACTCAACAGTAACTTGAGATTTAGCGTCTGGACGAAGATAGCTAATTTCACCAGACTTACGAAGTTCTGCTAAACGACGAACCAACTTGTGACTGAGTGAGATTGGAAGTGGCATGAGTTCTTCAGTTTCATCCACTGCAAAACCAAACATGAGACCTTGGTCTCCAGCTCCAATCAAGTCAAGTGGATCTTTATCAGCATTTCCACGAACTTCCAAGGCTTCATTAACACCTTGAGCGATATCTGGAGATTGCTCTACCAATGATGGATGAACTCCTACTGTTTCAGCTGAGAATCCATACTCAGTATTGGTATAACCGATCTCTGCAATGGTATCACGAACTACACGGTTAATATCTACATAAGCAGTAGTTGAAATTTCACCAAAGACATGCACTGAACCAGTATAAACAGCTGTTTCAGCAGCAACGTGGGCTTCTGGATCCTGCTCTAAAATAGCATCCAAGATAGCATCTGAAATTTGGTCTGCAATCTTATCTGGATGCCCCTCAGATACAGATTCAGACGTGAAAAGTTTACGTTCTGACATAAAAATGTCCCCCCTTAAAAAATATTCGTTATAGAGTTACAAAGAACTGGCAGGAAGAGTACTTGCAATCAAGCCTACCACCTTATCGGGACCATATAACCTAACTATTATAACACGAATTCTAGAAAAATGCCTAGATTATTGCTTTTTTTCTCTCATTTCCCAACCAGTCTTTTTTACATGAATACAAGATCAAAAAATCTCCTAAAGCAAGAGTTAAAATCCTACTTCAAGAGATTTCATAAAAACTAATTATTTTCTAGATAAAACTCAAACCGTTCTCCGACGTATTGGCTCTTTACATACTCGAAAGCCGTCCCGTCATCAAAGTAAGAAACTTGAGTAAGCCCTAAAATTGCATGCCCCTTTTCCACTTCCAGATAATGAGCAATTTTTTCCTTGGCTAAGCGAGCATATATAGTCTGGTGAGATTTACCAATCCGATAACCATGTTTCTGTAAGGTTTGAAAGAAGTGCTTGGTTACTTCTTCTTTCTTAAAATTTTTTATAAATTTCTCAGGGATAGAAGCTACCTCGTAGACTACAGGAACTTGATCTGCATAACGAACACGTTCCATCCGGATAATATTTTCAGTGGCCTTAATCCCTAATTTTTCAACTTCTTGCTCATTAGGGATCGTTCGACGATAGGAAATCAGATGACTCGATGGTGTTTTACCCTGAGCTTTTACAATCTCCGTAAAACTAGTTGTTCCACGCATTTTTTCCTGAACACGAGTACTAGAAACAAAGGTCCCACTACCCACACGACGCTCCAAAACCCCCTCCTCGACCAAAAGGGAGATGGCTTGACGCAGAGTCATACGGCTAACTTCAAATTCCTCAGCTAAATCTCGCTCACTTGGAAGTCTTTCCCCAATTTTCCAACTTCCCTCATCAATGTCTTTCTTGATTTGGTCGTGGATTTTCATATAAGCTGGTAACATGCTTGCTCACTTCTTTTCTTTATTTTTTCCATTGTACCCTATCTCATAGGGAAAAGTCAAACTGCACTTGTTTGGTTGGTAATTCTAACCCTTTTATGATAGAATATTCAAGAAGATATTTCTTTTAAGAAAGGGAAAAGATGAGCAACATTTCAACTGATTTGCAAGATGTCGAAAAGATCATCGTACTGGACTATGGTAGCCAATACAACCAACTCATCTCACGTCGTATCCGTGAGATTGGTGTCTTTTCAGAACTAAAAAGTCACAAGATTTCGGCTGACGAAGTCCGTGCTATCAATCCTATCGGGATTGTACTTTCAGGTGGTCCAAACTCTGTTTACGAAGAAGGATCGTTTGATATTGATCCAGAGATTTTTGAACTTGGAATTCCGATTTTGGGAATCTGCTATGGTATGCAACTATTGACTCACAAGCTTGGTGGTAAGGTTGTTCCTGCAGGCGATGCTGGTAACCGTGAATACGGTCAATCAACATTGACTCACACAGAATCAGCTCTTTTTGCGGGTACTCCAGATGAGCAACTTGTCTTGATGAGCCACGGGGATGCTGTAACGGAAATTCCTGCTGACTTTGTTCGTACTGGAACTTCTGCAGACTGTCCTTATGCATCTATTGAAAACCCTGATAAGAAAATTTACGGTATCCAATTCCACCCAGAAGTTCGCCACTCAGTTCACGGTTATGATATTTTGCGTAACTTTGCCTTAAATATCTGTGGTGCCAAAGGTGACTGGACTATGGATAACTTCATCGAGATGCAAATCAAACAAATCCGTGAAAAAGTTGGAGATAAACGTGTTCTTCTCGGACTTTCTGGTGGTGTTGACTCTTCTGTTGTTGGGGTTCTTCTCCAAAAAGCTATCGGAGATCAATTGATCTGTATCTTTGTAGACCACGGTCTTCTCCGTAAAGGTGAAGCTGATCAAGTTATGGATATGCTTGGTGGTAAGTTTGGTTTGAACATTGTCAAAGCAGATGCTGCCAAACGTTTCCTTGATAAATTGGCTGGTGTTTCTGATCCCGAACAAAAACGGAAGATTATTGGTAACGAGTTTGTTTATGTCTTTGATGACGAAGCAAGCAAATTAACAGACGTGAAATTCCTTGCTCAAGGAACTCTTTATACTGACGTGATTGAGTCCGGTACGGATACTGCTCAAACTATCAAGTCTCACCACAATGTGGGTGGACTTCCAGAAGACATGCAGTTTGAACTGATCGAGCCACTCAACACTCTTTACAAGGACGAAGTTCGTGCACTTGGTACTGAACTTGGAATGCCAGACCACATCGTATGGCGCCAACCATTCCCAGGTCCAGGGCTTGCTATCCGTGTCATGGGTGAAATCACAGAAGAAAAGCTTGAGACAGTTCGCGAAGCAGACGCTATCCTGCGTGAAGAAATCGCTAAGGCTGGCCTTGATCGCGATATCTGGCAATACTTCACTGTTAACACTGGCGTTCGTTCAGTAGGTGTTATGGGAGATGGCCGTACTACGACTATACCATCGCTATCCGTGCTATCACTTCTATCGATGGAATGACAGCTGACTTCGCTAAGATCCCTTGGGAAGTCCTCCAAAAAATCTCTGTGCGCATCGTAAACGAAGTTGACCACGTTAACCGTATCGTCTACGATATCACAAGTAAACCACCTGCAACCGTTGAGTGGGAGTAAAATCATAATATTAAAGTCTAAAATCCCATCAGAGAATTTCTGATGGGATTTTAATATTTCATGATAATTCTTACCAGAAAAACTTTCGATAAATTCTAGCAATCGTTAAAAAGATAGCATAAAGTATGCCTAAGATAGTTAAAACTATTTTTCCAGTAGTCACTTCTGAACCAATAATCAATATATGAAAGAGAGGAGCGAGACCAGTACACACATATATCAAATAAACAATAACATTTATTTCACCAATCCCAGCAATAAAAGTCTTTTCATATTTTTTTATCTTTCATTTACCTTCTCCAATAATCTACTTTTTAATTTAAGTATATTATAAACTTCAGAAAATTTAAAAAGAATGATCTGATTAAATTTTAAGTTTTCTAACATCATCTACTTATGAAATTCTGACAATCCCGATGTAGAACTATACAAAAACAGTAAAAACCACTTGGTTTTACTGTCTGATGTTTTAAAAATGTTTGACGTTTAGCTTTACGTTCTGCACGTCCACGGGCACGACTTTCTGCGCGCTTGGTTTTTACGGCGTTTTTTTCATCGACCGCCCACTGGATTTTCTTCTTATAGCCTGGTTTAACTTTTTTCTTTTTCTTTTTAACCAAGCCAATCATTTCGATATCCAGTTTTTCCTGTTTCTTCTCACGATTGGCACGACGGTCACGGTCATAAGTATCTTGGAATTCTCCGTCTTTAACCACCTTAGGTACAAACTTAATTCCTAATTTCTCCAACTCACGAATATCTGAGTCATCGCTTGGCTGATAAAGGGTAATGGCTGTACCTGGTAGACCATTACGTCCAGTTCGTCCAACACGGTGGACAAAGAAGGACAAGTCTTGTGGAATGGCATCATTGATAACGTGGCTGACACCTTCGATGTCAATCCCACGCGCAGCCAGGTCAGTTGCTACGATATACTCAAAATCAAGATTTTTCACCTGATTCATGATCCGTTTGCGTTCACGAGGAGCAATGTCTCCATGAATCTTAGCCACCTTCAAGCCTTGAGCTGTTAGGTAGCTGTGCAATTCATCCGCACGAGTTTTTGTATTGACAAAAATCATGGCTAGATACGGCTGCATGACTTGAGTCAACTCATAAATCTGAGCGTTCTTGTCTCGACCCTTGGTCGAAATCAACCAGTTGTCAATGGTATCAGAGATAACTGTCTTGGTCTTGATTTTCTCCATGACAGGATTTGACAAGTATTTCTTCAAAAATGGTTGTAGTTTTTGTGGGATAGTCGCTGAAAAAGACCATGAAACTGCAAAGTCTTTTGGGAAGACTTCCTGCAATCTTATCAACCGTCTCTAAGAATCCCATATCCAAGGTCATGTCAGCTTCATCGACTACAAAGGTCTTAGCCTTATGAATAGCAAGGTCACCAGACTTGACCAAATCATAGATACGACCTGGTGTTCCGATAACGATATGTGGTTGATTACTTGCTAATTTGTCAATCTGACGGGCCTTGTCTGTACCACCAACATAGTTCACAACACGAATCTCTACTTCTGAGTGTCCTGCAATTTGACGAGCAGCTTGATAAATCTGTGTCGCTAATTCACGACTTGGAGCTGTGATAACTGCCTGCACGCTATCGCTCTCTTCATCCAATTGTTGGAAAAATTGGGAAGCAAGAAAGTATGAGTCTTTCCCTGAACCTGTTTTTTTGATTCACCAACCAAGTCACGACCTGCCAAGACAATAGGGAATCAACTTTATCCTGCACCTCGGTAGGAGTCGTAAACTTTCAACTCCTCCAAGGCTTCTTCTATATTTTTTTTAAATTTAAATTGTGTAAATGACATAATTTCCTCGATTCTATCTATCTACTCATTATACCATAATTTTAGTGCTATTACAGGGGATGGACTTTCGATCAAGAATAATACCCATGAACATTTTAACAACCAAGCATACAGATAAGAAAACACTCTCTAGTCATCGATGAAACAAGGAGTGTTATAGGATTAATTGAGCTTCCACTCTTCTCTCAGCCAATCACAAAAATGATGATAGCGTTGCTCAAGAGCTTCATGATGCCCATAAGCATCAAAATTAGAATAAGTTGAGGGAACTTTCTCTGAAATCAGATCATGAATGTTCTCTGCATAAAATAGGAGCCTTAGACAGACGATTGGAATGATTGGCACCTTCTGTCTGACCATTTTGCAGATAAATCAGGCTTTGACTCTGCATCAAGGTATGTTCCCTGCAAAATTCTGTAAAATCAGGATACCAGAAGGAACCACAGATAGAAAAGATACAGGTCGCAGGAAGATAACTACTATAGAGACTATAAACAGCAGAAAGACCACCCAGTGAATAGCCACCATAAGCAATTCTACTTTCATCAATCAAAGTAGTCTTTTTTTAGAATTTTTAAAATTCCTTGAAATAGCTTTTGATGGTATTGGTCTACCTTCCCACCAAAATCTGGTGCCCCTTCTTTCAAAGCATCAGACTGCCAGGGTGTAAAGTCATCCAGACGATTTTCTGGAATCAAACCCACCAAAATCACAGATTGAGATAGGTCTGACAAATAGTCCAGTGTCCATCATTTAAGAGCACAACTGGGTAGGCTTGTTGAGGGTCATAGTTTGAAGGAAGACTGACTCTAACCTGAATCCCTTCCCAGTTAAACTCCTTATTTCTTGATAAAGTCATTGATTTTTTCAAGGGAATCAATCACTGCAGGACCGTAATCCATCAACTCATCGTAAGAGATGGTCATGATTTTTTGGTTCTTGATTGCTGGTACATTTTCCAAAACAGCATTTGCCTTCATCAAATCCACTGCTTTTTCATCTAATTTTTGATTGCGGTCACTAGTTACATAGATAATCAACTCTGGATCCATTGATACTAGATTTTCCAAGGTCAAGCCAGAAGTTCCTGTTGCGACATTGGTATAACCAAGTTGGTTGAGCAAACTTTCCTGAAGGGCTGACTTGTAGGCACCAAAGGTTTCATCATTGTAGGCCACCATAATCAGAGCCTTTTTCTTTTCACCCTGTGTTTCTGGGTTGGCTTTTTTAACCGCATCGATTTTAGCTTGTAATTGCTCTGCGTATTGATTCGCCTTGTCTTGGACATTGAAAATGGTACCGAGATTCTTCACATCTTCTACGATATTTCCTAAATCTTGTTGGATAGTTGAAAGTGAAGCTTTTTGCGTATAAACAGGGATTTTGTTTTCATTCCAAGCACTAATGGTTCCCATTGACTTTTCAGAAAACATCATGTTGCGTCCCATCAAGGCATCTGGTTCATAAGAAAGAACTGTTTCTTGTGAGACAGATTTTTTATCACCAATGTGAGGGATGGCTTCAATAGCATCCTTGTATTTACCAGTTACAGCATTATCAGGATTGAGCATGCCAGCAATTTTATCTTGCAAACCGAGTTCAAGTAGGATTTCAGTTGTTGAGAGGTTGTTGGTGATGACCTTTTCAGGTGCCTTTTCAAAGACTTGTTCGACTTCGTTTCCTTTAGCATCATAAGTTTTGATAGTTACAGGATAGCTGGTTTCTGTATTAGCTTTTTGACTAGCTTCTGTTGTAGCTGGTGCAGTTGCTGTTTCTTTAGATGCGTTACCACAAGCTGCCAAAGATAAGGTAGCTACTGTTACAAGTAAAATACTAAGTGTTTTTTTCATGTTTTTATTTTCCTTTTTAATTTTTATAAATAGTGAATCATGGCTTGCTGATCTTCTGTCCAAGTTACCTTACTTTGAACGCCATAGACAGCCTGCAAAGACTCAGGTGTGATGGTCTCTTTTGGAGTACCTTGGTAAACAATCTCCCCTTCTTTCATTAGATAGAGATAGTCTGAATAGCGACAAGCCAGCTGAATATCATGCAAGACAGCTAGCACATTGATCTGAAGATTTTTGACAATGGTCAATAAGTCTAGCTGATACTTGATATCCAAATGATTGGTCGGTTCATCTAAGAGCAAGAGAGTCGGTTCTTGGGCCAAGGCGCGTGCCAACAAAACCCGCTGCTTCTCTCCTCCTGACAAAGAAGAGTAGAGTCGATTTCTCTTTTCGAGCATATCTACCTTGACAAGAGCATCCTCAACCAAAACAAAATCTCTGTCTTTTTCCTTTTGTAAGAAAGAGAGATGGGGTGTTCTGCCCAGCATGACAATCTCCTCAACCGTACAATCAAACTGAAGTTGATTAAACTGCGTGATGACTGCCATCTGCTTTGCCGTTTCCTTGATGCTCAATTGTTCCAGTGGCTTTCCATCTAGAGAAATCAAGCCCTGATCAGGCTTTTCCTGTCGATAGAAGAGTTTCAGCAAGCTAGTCTTCCCACTGCCATTTGGTCCTAAAATGGTATGAAATTGGTTGCCCTCAAGTTTAAGTGAGACTCCTTTGAGAATTTTTTTTTCTCCGATTCCAAAGTGAATATCCTGACACATTAAGTCCATATCAGACCCTCACCTCCCTTCGTCTACTTGCAACCATGTAGATAAAGAAAGGTGCACCTACTAGGGCTGTGAAGATACCAATCGGAAGTTCAGCATTTTGAATCAAAACACGAGCAAGAACATCTGCCCAAACGACAAAGAGGGCGCCTAGTAAGGTTGCTATCGGAAAAAGCCTTCTGTAATTTGTACCCACCAAACTTCTCGCCAAATGTGGGGTAATAAGACCAACAAAGCCGATAATCCCACAGGTCGATACCAAGATAGCTGTCATCACAGCTACAATCGTCACATAGAGATACCAGTAAAAACGCAAGGGAATTCCCAAGGTCAAAGCCGCCTCATCTCCCATCATCATGGCATTGAAAACACGGTATTGGGAAGAGAAAAATAAAAAGGCGATTCCCACGATTATAGTTGGTAACGTTAAGTGTCCCCAAGAGGTTCCCGCTAAAGAACCCATGGTCCAAAACTTGATGGTCATAACGCTATCAGCATTGGCCCCAATAGAGATAATAAAGTTTGAAAAAGCCAAAAATAGGGCATTCACTACCGTACCCGATAAGATTAAGCTAGAAGTTGTCATCCTACCCTGCATAGATGCAATGAGAAGAACTGCAACTGTTGCTAAAATCGCTCCGAGGAAAGATCCTAGACCAATCATAACTTTAAATCCAAGAATAATACTCAAAGTTGCTCCAAAGGTTGCCCCAGCTGAAATTCCTAATACATAGGGCTCTGCTATTGGATTGTTGACCGTTGACTGCATGACACTACCACACATGGAGAGGCCTGCACCCACAATCAATCCAAGAAAAACCCGTGGCAATCTCATATTCCAAACAATAGCAAGCGTAGACTTTGAAATGTCTCCTATCTCAAAAGGAGCCCCTAACTGACTCAAAATTATCCGATAGGTATCACTCAAGCTAATTTGAACAGACCCCATAGAAACTGCCAGAAACAGAGAAATCCCCAAAGCTCCTAACAGGATAGCTAGTAAAAAACAATATCTCAGGTTTTGATGGTTTCCATAAAATTTGGAAAGCATGAACCCCTCCTTTAACAAAGATTAAAAAAATTTTAGACAATTTTAATAATTAGTATACCACATTTCTAAATCATGAGCAAGACTAGAAAAATGCACACAAAAAAGCCCTCTGAAGTCAGAGAGCTGATTTGATCGGGCTAAAATCCTAGTGAAACAAAAAAATCTCCACGATCAGAAAAGTCTCTATCGTGCCATTTTCATACATGATGTATAGTCCAAGTAGAATGAATACTAAGGGCACAATGATTCGCTCGTATTTTTCAATTGTCTCGAATATTAACGGAATAGAGGATAGCACCCGACTAATCTCGCATAAGATAATTATGCCGATTACAAACACAAGCAACGCCACGAGGGTCTGTGACCAATCTAACGAAGCAAAATAAGGTATATAGATACCTAAATTATCTCCGCCAGACGCAATTGTCAGCAATGTAACTGTCCAAAACAGTTGATTTGCCTTGCTTTGTTCTAATCTTTCAATAATTTCTTCCTCTTCTTCCTCACCTTCTCCAACAATTGCAAAGCGAATCCCTAAATAGATAGGGATTAAACCAAGCAATCCAACCATCCATTCTTCAGGCACGAAATTAACGACATAGGCAGCAACTAAACTCGCCCCTACAAGTAAGCCTGTGCCTAGATATTGCCCCGCATAAATATGCCATTTTTGTTTATTCTGTGATAGCTGTGCAAATAAAATAAATAAAATAATTAAATAATCGATACTGGTGGAAATATAAACACCAATAGCAGATATGATTGTCTGTCCCATAAAAACCTCCTGTATTAGTCAGTAATAAATCAGCAGATTTTAGGAGAGCACAGACACATTAATTTAGCTATCGCTAATGGGTAATGTCGAACGTAGGAAAGCATTTTACTCCTCCTCAAAACGTAGTTACAAAGTAATTTCTAACTGGAATTCGGTGACTACTTCCATGTAAAGTATAACATACTATACTTTACTTCGTAAAGTGTGGGCTCTCCGAGGGTCTTGCAGACTACTACCATTTGAGGTTTTTGTAGTCTCCAAAATTGTGGCCGATAAAACCTCAATAAAAAAGCTCCCTGAAGTCAGAGAGCTTGATTCTTGCTGGATAAAACGTTTATAGACTAGGCGGCAAGCCGAAGATTGTACTGATGGTACATCGAGGCGAAGCCAACGAAGTATAGAAACGTTTTAGACGCAAGATTAGCGACGAAGTCCTAGAGAGTTGATCAACTCACGGTAACGGTTAACGTCGTTTTTACGCAAGTATGCAAGCAAGTTACGACGGCGACCGATTTTCTTCATCAATCCACGGTAAGTAGCGTGGTCTTTTTTGTGTTGTTTGATGTGTTCGTTAAGGTGGTTGATTTCCCAAGTAAGGACAGCAACTTGAACCTCTACTGAACCTGTATCACCTTCGTGACGTGCATATTGTGCAATGATTTCATTTTTTTTCTCTTTTGAGATTGCCATGATGTTTCTCCTTTTTATTTGGCTTCATCCGAGTGACAGGTTGGCATGCCTGTAACCAAGAAGAAGTTATTTGTCTTTACGACATTTCTTATTCTACCAATAACTAAGTTCTTTGTCAACTGATTTACTATTCTTACCGCAAAAGTGCTATAATAGTTATAGGAAGGATATCTAAGTTGACATCTTGAAAAGAGAGGTGATTACCATGCGTAAATTCTCGCAATATCTCCCCTACTATCTGGTCATATTTTTCTTTTATTGGCCACTTTATGAGCTGTTATTATGGACTATTACTAAAAACTATATCTTGAAGGAGCTCACCATCGGCAACGTTATTATCTTCTCTCCACTGGTGACTTTCATAGTATCACTATTCTACTCTTATCGTTTCAAGTTCTCAGTTTGGTGGTTAATTGGAGTTGGCTTGCTCTTTTGCTTTACCATCATTACTTTCGGAGAATTTATCCTTCTCTACTTCCTAGCCTATGAAATCTTTGCCCTCGCGGGTATGGCTGTCGGTGTAGCTATTAAGAATCTAGTGCAAAAACTGAAAAGGAAAAAACTTTCACAAAATCCTTGAAAAATCTCACAATCATGCTATAATAATGCATAGAGACAAGTCACTTATCCCCTTTCTACCAGAGAGTGCGTGGTTGCTGAGAACGCATAGGAAGACTAAACTGATACTACTCTACTGACTTTTATGCAAACATAAAACGGTGGCCACGTTAGAGCCAATCAGAGGTGTCCCTCTTTTTTGAGGAACATAAATGAAGGTGGAACCACGTTGCGACGTCCTTTTTAGGATGTCGCTTTTTGTTTTTCTTGATTTAAGACTGCAAAATAGGGAAACACTTCTGCTATAGAAATAATTGATAACTAATATAAGGAGAAAAACATGATTCAAATTACTTTCCCAGATGGCGCTGTTCGTGAATTCGAATCTGGCGTTACAACTTTTGAAATTGCTCAATCCATCAGCAATTCTCTAGCTAAAAAGGCTCTTGCTGGTAAATTCAACGGCAAACTCATCGACACTACTCGTGCTATCACTGAAGATGGAAGCATCGAAATCGTGACACCTGATCACGAAGATGCTCTTGACATCTTGCGTCACTCAGCTGCACACTTGTTTGCACAAGCAGCTCGTCGTCTCTTCCCAGACATTCACTTGGGTGTTGGTCCAGCTATCGAAGATGGTTTCTACTACGATACTGATAACCAAGCTGGTCAAATCTCTAACGAAGACCTTCCTCGTATCGAAGAAGAAATGCAAAAAATCGTTAAAGAAAACTTCCCATCTATTCGTGAAGAAGTGACAAAAGATGAAGCCCGTGAAATCTTCAAAAACGACCCATATAAATTGGAATTGATTGAAGAGCACTCAGAAGACGAGGGTGGTTTGACCATCTACCGTCAAGGTGAATATGTAGACCTCTGCCGTGGACCTCACGTCCCATCAACAGGCCGTATCCAAATCTTCCACCTTCTCCATGTAGCTGGTGCTTACTGGCGCGGAAATAGTGACAATGCTATGATGCAACGTATTTACGGTACAGCTTGGTTCGACAAGAAAGACTTGAAAAACTACCTTCAAATGCGTGAAGAAGCCAAAGAACGTGACCACCGTAAACTTGGTAAAGAGCTTGACCTCTTCATGATTTCTCAAGAAGTTGGTCAAGGGCTTCCATTCTGGTTGCCAAATGGGGCGACTATCCGTCGTGAATTGGAACGCTACATCGTCGACAAAGAGTTGGCTTCTGGCTACCAACACGTCTACACTCCACCACTTGCTTCTGTAGAGCTTTACAAGACTTCTGGTCACTGGGATCACTACCAAGAAGACATGTTCCCAACTATGGATATGGGTGATGGTGAAGAATTCGTCCTTCGTCCAATGAACTGTCCACACCACATCCAAGTCTTTAAACACCATGTTCACTCATACCGTGAATTGCCAATCCGTATCGCTGAAATCGGAATGATGCACCGTTACGAAAAATCTGGTGCCCTCACTGGTCTTCAACGTGTGCGTGAAATGTCTCTCAACGACGGTCACCTCTTTGTAACTCCAGAACAAATCCAAGAAGAATTCCAACGTGCTCTTCAGTTGATTATCGATGTTTATGAAGATTTCAACTTGAATGAGTACCGTTTCCGCCTCTCTCTTCGTGACCCTCAAGATACTCACAAGTACTTTGATAACGATGAAATGTGGGAAAATGCCCAAACCATGCTTCGTGCTGCCCTTGATGAGATGGGTGTTGACTACTTTGAAGCTGAAGGCGAAGCAGCCTTCTACGGACCAAAATTGGATATCCAAGTTAAGACAGCTCTTGGAAAAGAAGAAACCCTCTCTACGATCCAGCTTGACTTCTTGCTCCCAGAACGCTTCGACCTTAAATACATCGGAGCTGATGGTGAAGAACATCGCCCAGTTATGATCCACCGTGGGGTTATCTCAACCATGGAACGCTTCACAGCGATCTTGATTGAGAACTACAAGGGTGCCTTCCCAACATGGCTTGCACCACATCAAGTAACCCTCATCCCAGTATCTAACGAGAAACACGTTGACTACGCTTGGGAAGTAGCTAAGAAACTCCGTGACCGTGGTGTCCGTGCTGATGTGGATGAACGTAATGAAAAAATGCAATTCAAGATCCGTGCTTCACAAACTAGCAAGATTCCTTACCAATTGATCGTTGGTGACAAGGAAATGGAAGACGGAACTGTCAACGTTCGTCGCTATGGACAAAAAGAAACGAACACTGTCCCAGTAGATGAGTTTGTAGCAGCAATCCTAGCTGATATCGCCAACAAATCTCGTGTTGAGAAATAAGAGATAAAAGCTGGGACAAAATCCTAGCTAGCTAAAAAGCAACAACTGAAACAGTTGTTGCTTTTTTGATTCATTTATCTTTAGATTTGCACAATTCTACGATAACTTCTTGAAGTAATCATGAAAATCAGCACATATGTGATGAGGAAGATAGCGCAGATAGACAAGGTCACTGTCAACATCATAGTCGCATCCAGTACACCAATCACTTTTAAAATTAGACTAAGCATATGGTAGGCAAAAGCGAGATGTATGAAAGCAAAGAACAAAGGAAGGAAGAAAACAGTTAAAACCTGCTTGTTAATGGTTTGTTTGATTTGTTTTTGGTCTAAGCCTACTTTTTGCAGGATAACAAAGCGCTCACGATCCTCATAACCTTCTGAGATTTGTTTATAGTAGATAACGAGAACTGTACCTACCATAAAGATGATAGAGAGGAAAATACCGATAAAGAGAATTCCACCAAAGAGAGCGTTCATTTCAGCAATTGTATCAGTTTTAGTAGTTCCATTATAAACCATAGCATCTTCACTCTTGAGATTATGACTAAAATTGTTCACATACGCATCAAAATCATCAGTTAGCTTTAACTGTTCCTCTTGACTAGCAGTTACATCCATACCACCGTAGAACTGAGTGTAGATAGCGGAATCTTGGTACTGTTCCAAAAAGTTTTGAAGATTTGGTACAACTAGATAGTTATAATCCGATACCAAGAGAACATATTGATTTGAAACATGATTCATAGCAAAATCTTGCTGGATTTCTTGCTTGATCGTATAGTCCTGATTGTTCAGACTGAATGCTTTTTGACCTTTAAGTTGATCATTTCGAGCCCAAAGTCCTACTTCATTACCAGTAAGGTTTAGCTTTTGTCCAGTCATTTTTTCATAATCTTTTTGATCAAAAACCAGGAAGACTGTCTTAGGCATGACATTGTTTTGCCCTTTTTCAAAGATGGTTAATTTGGTCCCCTCTTGACTCGAAAGACCGAAACTTGCATAACCGAGGACGTCCTTATTGCTGATGGTTAGGTTCTTTTCACTGGCATATTGTGTCAAAAGCTTGTCTAAATCCTCAACTTCTACATTTTGCCCCTTAACATCAAAATCGTGAGGATACATAAGTTTTTTCATATTCTCTGAACCGTTGTAGATACTAGTAGCTGCAGACATGGTAACCAAAACCATGGTTGAAAGGATGGCAATGGTTGCTAAACCGACAGCATTTTTCTTCATACGGAAGATGAGGTTAGAAACAGAGATGAGGTTATTTGGTTGGTAGTAATATCTCTTGTTTTTCTTGAGCAACTGCAAGAAAACTGTAATACCTGCATTGAATAGGAGGTAGGTTGCAAAAATGACCAACATAACTGCTATGAAGAAAGTAAAGACCGCTGAAACTGGATCTTTTACGCTTTGTGCTAGGTAGTAGCCACCACCTAGAGTAAGTAGCCCTATAAGTGTCTGAAGAACTAGGAAACGCCCCTTCTTCTCACCCTTCGCTTTCTCACGAGAAAGCTGGAGAGCATCCATACGAATAATGCGTACAGCGTTCAGGAAAACGATGACTAAAAAGATAAAACCGAATACCAGAAGGATTGAAAGCACTACGGACCATTGGAAAGTTGCAACTAACTCTACCTTCATCTTTGCAAGTTTGAGCAGTAAAGCGAAAATCAGATTATCAAAGAGGGCACCAATTCCAATCCCGGCAGTGACTGTTACCAGCCCAAATATCAAGAGTTCCTTAAAGGTCATACCAATCAAATGGCGTTTTTCTAAGCCCAACATGCCATATACACCCAGTTCTTTTGAGCGATTTTTCATGACAAAACTGTTGGCATAAAGCACAATAATGGCAGATGCAAGTGTCACAACGACAAGCCCTAGTTGTAGGGTAAATTGTATAGCAGATGCACCACGTAAATCCACAATTTTAGGATTAAAGGCTAGAGAGTAAAAGAGATAGCTAATTGTGACTGCCAAAATGACAGACAAGCAAACGGATAATAGAGTTTGCGGTTTTTGATTAAGTTGGAAATGGCCAACTTATTGGTTAATCGAAACATACTAGTTCACCTCACTTGCCATAACAGTCAAGGTGTCAGAGATTTCTTGGAACATCTGACGTTCAGTCTTTTCACCACGGTAGATTTGATTATAGAGAATACCGTCCTTGATGAAAATGACACGTTTTGCACGGCTAGCAGCTGCTGTTGAGTGGGTCACCATGAGAATGGTTTGCCCTTGCTCGTTGATCTGATCAAAGATATCAAGGAGGGCTGCAGATGATTTAGAGTCTAGGGCACCTGTTGGCTCGTCCGCAAGAAGAATTTCTGGTTCTGTGATGATAGCCCGTGCTACTGCTACACGCTGTTTCTGACCACCAGAAATCTCGTAAGGGTACTTCTCCTGCAATTGATTGATGCCAAGATTTTCAGCCGTTACGACTAATTTTTTCATCATTTCTGTAATAGGCTTTCTAGACAATACCAAAGGGAGTAAGATATTGTCTTTAACAGAAAGCGTATCTAACAAATTGAAGTCTTGGAAGACAAAACCTAACTTCTCACGACGGAAGCTTGATGCTTCAGAATTTTTAATGGTAGCTGTGTTAGTTCCGTTTAGGAAGACCTGGCCACGTGTTGGTTTGTCAAGCATGGCAAGAATATTGAGTAGGGTTGATTTCCCGGAACCAGACTCACCCATGATAGCAACATAATCGCCTTTTTCTACAGTAAAGTGAATGTCTTTCAAGGCTTCTACTTGGTTGCCTTGAAAACGAGTTTTATAAATCTTTTGAACGTGTTTTACATCTAATAGTGTCATTTTAACTTCTCCTTTTTAATATCCCATTAATTGAAACTGAGCTTGCATCATTTCGATGCCGATTTGAACTCGCTCAATTTCTTTCTGACTTGGTTTTTTTGAAAATTTTTCTTGCAATAATTTTTTCATATTCTTACTCCTTTTTCTTTATGAGTCTAGTTTACCTCAAAGAAAACTTGCCTGCCATAACATAACCTTACAAAAGAGGCCTTTAATCTTACATTTTTGTAAGATTACAATATTTAATCTGATTGACACTTTTTTGCCCACCTTCCTAAGCAAAAAGTCATTCTGGCCGGGCATTCCAAGGGAGGAACTCTAGCTATCTATGCTGCTAGTCAAATTGAGCAAAACTTGCAAAATCAAATCACAGCAGTTTATACCTTTGATGCGCCTGGTCTCCACAAAGAACTGACACAAACCGAGGGCTATCAAAGGATAATGGATAGAACCAAGGTCTTCATTCCCCAAGGCTCCATTATCGGTATGATGATGGAAATCCCTAACCAGCAAATCATCGTGCACAGTACTGCCTTAGGTGGTATCGCCCAGCACGATACCTTTAGTTGGCAGATTGAGGACAAGCACTTCGTCCAGCTGGATAAGACCAACAGTGATAGCCAACAAGTTGACACAACCTTCAAGGAATGGGTGGCAACAGTCCCTGACGAGGAACTCCAACTTTACTTCGACCTCTTCTTTGGCACCATTCTTGATTCTGGTATTACTTCTATCAATGACTTGTCTTCCTTAAAGGCGCTTGAACACATTCATCATCTCTTTATCCAAGCGCAATCCCTCACTCCAGAAGAAAGGAAAACTATGGGTCGCCTCACTCAATTATTGATTGATACCCGTTACCAAGCCTGGAAAAATAGATAGTACTCTTGAAAATCAAATGTATACAAAACAAAAGACCTAGAATACATACTTTCATGTGCATTCTAGGTCTTTTTAAATAGAATCTGACTACCAAATAACCCCTTTATAGGCTATCAAAATGAGGACTGATAGCAGGATATAAAAGGCAAGGAAAAGCCATTTCATCTTGACACAGAGCGCTACGTACTCCCGAATAAAAGCAGATGGTATGTAGTAGCCTGCCGTCCTACATCCGAGGCCATCTCCTTTCATTTTTTTAACTTACGAGCATAAGTACTAGTTCTAAAAACATGATAATCATTTGTTACAAAGAGAAATTGAGGTTTGTCTACCAGTTTCTCGCCAAGTTCCTTAGAAAAGAGAAGGTTCTCGTAGGTAGTCCTTGATTGATCCTCCAGAATAATCGCATCTTGGGGAACATCTGTCTCTTCAAGCAGATAGTTTGTAATAGCCTGCGCTTCAGAAATCTTCTCATCTCCTCCTTTGTCCACCGCTGGCAATGATTTTGATATGAGGATTCTTAGACTTGTGATAAGCTTCCACTGCCTTATCAATTCTCCTCTTCAGCAAAGGTGTTACCTCTTCTCCGTCTAACAAACCTGCACCATGAATGATAATAAAATCATAATGCTTCTTCTTAGGAATAAAGAGATACAAGATAGAGTAGAGCATAAAACCCGCAAAGGCAAAGCCAAAAATAAAATAAGAGTAGAAAATGAATACAAATAAAATGTTTAGAAAGTGATTGGTGTAAAAATAAATTCATTTTGACCTCCCAATCGAAATGAAATCAAGGCAAAAAAATACCAAAATGACTATTCCAAGGAGCATGGAGAGATAATTGGCCTTTGAACGTCCCTCTCGCTTCAACAAAATGACCCCATTATAGATTAAAAAAAGATACCACTCAGAAAAAAATCAGAAAAAGGGAAGTAAAAACAAAGGGCAATATAAAAAAAGCGAAATGAATCATTCTCATACCCATTTTTGATAAAAAAAGGTAGCATAGATAAATATAACTTGAAATGAGGGATAATAAAAATAATACTGGATTCCACAAACTTCTATTATCTTTCCAAAATGACAGTATAAAGGCTAAAATAATTCCTATAACGAGATACATCTTCTCCTCCTTTGATGATTCTATTTTATCATAATTAGCTAAAAAGAGAAAGAGCCTATAAAAATGGAGAGGACAACGATAGCCCTCTCCAGGTGTTAACTTTTATTCAACCCACTACAGCTGACAAAGAGCCACATTTTAAGTAAGAAGGAGCTAATGGAAATTGAATCTACTTAACCAAATAAGCAATCAAGGTTATGATCCATAAATGAGCTGGGTAGAAAATATAAAAGAAATACTTATTCAATATAGTTTGTTCACCACGTTCCCCATTATACAAGGCTATAAAAGGAAAGACAGTGATAAAGAGCCAGTCAGAATTGTAAAGCATCATTTCCAGTGTTTCGTTCCAAGTGTCATAGATTTGGATAGAAGGCACTAATAAGAAGGCCCAAAGGAGAGTATAGAGGAGGTTTCGCACTCCCTTACGATTTCGACAAGAGTAACTAATCAAGAGAAATGGTAACATGACGATGCCGCCCTCAGTAAAAAGACAACCGAAAATCAAGAGAACCGCAACTCCAATCCAACGCCACAACTTCTCCTTTTTATCCAACTCTTTTCTGGGAAAACCAACCCAAAGCATGGTAACACCGATGGCCAAAGTCAAGAAAATGTTATTATTAACCATGACTCCCTTAGAGGCAAACAGGGCATTGAGTAGGCTATTTCCTGCGAACATGATAAGAGCCCAACTCCAGAGACGGATGAGATAGTCTTTCAGATTTCGAGTATGGATAAAACCTTCCATAGCCATATAGGCAAACCAGACTCCCACACAACGGGTCATAGCGTGAAAGATACCTACCCATAAGGGAGGTACTAGCCCAGCGATATGGGGGAGATGGTCTAAAACCATTATAGCTGCCATCAGGTACTTCAACTGTGTTGCATTCCATTTTTTCATAATAAACCTCTTTCATTTTGATTTACACATAGTATAGCATACTTTCCCACGTATAATCGTACACCTATCTTACATTTAAAAAGCCAATCTTACATTTTTGTAAGATTGGCGTGAATATCAAAAAAATGATTATAAAATACCAATTTGTAAAATTAAGCTAGACAGAAAAGCCATCCATGTTAGGCTCAGATAAAAACCACATTTTTCTGAAAGGAACTAACATAAATGACCTATACTGATCTTACCACAAACGAGCTTGTAATGTTAGAGGGTTACTATCAAGAAAACATAAAAGTTTCAGATACTGTGACTTCACTTGGCAGATCAAAACAGACAATCTACAATGTCATCAACTATCTGAAAGAGGATCTCCCTTGGGAAGGCAAAAGAAAACCAAAGGTCATAGCGAAAAACGAGGAAAACAAGCCTTGCGCAGAGATTTGCGTGAGAGAGCAGACAGTTATCCTAATTTTAAGACGGAATTCGGTCATCTAGAAAGGGATACGATTGTGGGAGAAAAACACAAAAGTACAGTCATTACCTTAGTAGAACGCATCTCATAAGCCATTATCACACTGAAAAGCAATGTACGGAGAGCAAGTGATATTGAGGCCTCCATCAATCAATGGTTGTCTCAAGTTCCCAGTCATCTCTTTAAGTCGATAACTTTTGATTGTGGGAAGGAATTTTCTAATTGGAAATCTATTTCGAGTGCACATGACATTGATATTTTCTTTGCGGATCAAGGATGTCCTGGTCAACGAGGTCTCAATGAACATTCTAATGGCTTATTAAGACGAAATGGATTACTGAAACAAATGGATTTTACTAATATTTCTCAAAATTATGAGAGTGGGATAGAAATCGGTAATTCATTAGAATTCGATTTCGTCGTCCAACCTCCTCACAGTTGAGTAGGGCTGTAAAAGCTGATGAAATCAGTGTAGTAGAGCCCACTCAACTACTGCGTCTTGCTCGACAATCCAAAGACAATTGAGAGGCTAGGACTTTTGTCCCAGCCTCTTGATTTTATTTAATCTGAACTAGTAGTGATTGGTCAATCCACCACAAATAGTATCCTCATCAACAATCCTTTCTATCCACTAACTTTTGGATATAGGATATCCTCCCAAGATTTGCTTCCATGAGTTAGATAAGTTGACTATCCTCAGTCCTTGTCTGCCTCAATTTCTTTTACGATGTCATCTTGTGAATCTTTTTCAGAGAGTTTTTGATCAATATACTTGTCAATGTTTTCATAAAATTCCTTGGTCGCTTCACTATCTAATGTTGGCGAGTTCTGAACTTGATTCACTTTCAATTGAACAGATTGAATACCGTAAGAGGCTTGTTTTTGGTGGAGTGTTTCTAATTCTTCTTCTGAAATCGGATCTCCAACAACCGTCAAGACCAATTCATTGTTACTTGACTTGTAGACTTGATTAATAACCGTATAATTGGCGAACTCTTTTCCTACAAACTGTTTGATCCCTTCTTTGCGCGCTTGTTCTATTGTCAGAGTAACTGCCGAATAGCTAGCTGGAAGAATCAACAATACAATCAAAGATATCAAGCCAATTCTCATTTTAATGCTCAGCTCTTTAAATGAAGTTAAAGGAGATTTTTCTCATCAAAAATTCTTGTTCCAACAATGTTGGCTAGCATGATAAAGACACAGTTGATCAAGAAAAGATAGAGAGCCCCCAATAAAAATCGTACATTCCCATTAGCTAAACCATAGCCAGCAGTACAGATAGGCGGCATCAGAGCTGTAGCAATGGCTACTCCTGGTACGATATTGTTTGCTTCTTTTTTCCTTGAACCAATGAAACCTGCTATCCCACCCGCGATAGCAATGAGAACATCCCAAATGGTTGGAGAGGTTCGTGCAATCAACTCGCTACTTGCATAAGACAAGGGAGAAATCCAGAAATACAGAGTCGAGACAAGCAAACTGACCAACACTTGAGTCAAATAAAACCTCTAGAGATTGCTTGATTAAACGCGTATCAAAAAAATAGCTAAACCGAATCCCCAGTCCAACAATCGGTGTCATAAGAGGGGAAATCAGCATGGCTCCAATAACGACAGCTGTTGAATTCATATTTAGACCGATAGAGGCAATAAAAAAATCGAACACATCAAAAATCAGCTGTATCTCTTAATCGAACATGAAGGTCATCATATAGTTTCTCACGGAATTCACGTGTTGAATAGTTTCCGGACATTGGTTACTCCTTTTATTTCATATAATCTTGTTTCTGCATGGATGATGGTAGAGAGACTTCTGTCTAAACTGACATATTTTTAATTCTTAGCTATGATTCTTTTGAACATTATCTTTTAAATATCCATCAGTCCATCCTACATATTATATCAAAAATTTTACAGTCTTTCTCTGAAGAAATCAATTCATTTAAAAGATAGAGAAAGGAAGAAATTTTTGTATCCTTATCCGAAGAAGAAAAACGATATCTCCTCTGAAAGTAGATACCGTTTTAATGTTTAAAGATGATGAGTTTATAGCAGCAATCCTAGCTGATATCGCCAACAAATCACGTGTTGAGAAATAAGAGATAAAACCTGGTACAAAATCCCAGCTACTAAAAAAGAGGCTGGGACAAAAGTCCTAGCCTCTCAATTGTCTTTGGATTGTCGAGCAAGACGCAGTGGTTGAGTAGGGCTCTACTACGCTGATTTCATCAGCTTTTACAGCCCTACTCAACTGTGCGGAGGTGGGACGATGAAATCGAATTCTAACGAATTAACGATTTCTGTCCCACTCTCTTTTTTGATGTTTCTGTTTTTACATTTGAACAATTCTACGATAGCTTCTTGAAGTAATCATAAAGATAAGTACGTAGATGAGGGCAAAGATACCACAAATAGAAAGTGTTACACTTAACATCATAGCTGTATCTACTACCCCAATGACCTTAAGAATCAAACTTAACATATGATAGGCAAAAGCCAAGTGTAGGAAAAGGCAAAGATTACAGGGAGGAAGAAAACAGTCAAGACCTGCTTGTTAATGGTTTGTTTGATTTGTTTTTGATCCAAGCCCACTTTTTGCAGGATGACAAAGCGTTCACGATCTTCATAACCTTCTGAGATTTGTTTATAGTAAATGACCAGTACAGTACCTACCATAAAGATGATAGAGAGGAAAATACCAATAAAGAGAACTCCTCCAAAGAGAGCATTCATTTGGGCAATTGCGTCACTTGCAGTGCCTCCACCATAAACCATACCGTCTTCATTTTTGAGATTATGACTAAAATTATTTACAAACTCCTCAAAATCATCAGATAGCTTTAACTGTTCCTCTAGACTAGCTGTTACATCCATACCACCGTAGAGCTGAGTGTATACAGCTGAATCCTGGTACTGTATCCAAAAAACTCTGAATATCAGCTACTACAAGATAGTTATAATCCGATACCAATAGTACATAGGGATTGGAAACATGATTGGAAATAAAATCCTGCTGGATTGCTTCCTTGATCGTATAGTTCTGATTGTTCAGACTAAATGCTTTCTGATCTTTTAAGTTGGTCATTTTCGAGCCCAAAGTCCTACTTCGTTATCCCAGTAAGGTTTCAGCTTTTTGTCCAGTCATTTTTTTCATAATCTTTTTGATCAAAAACCAGGAAAGACTGTCTTAGGGCATGACATTGTTTTGCCCTTTTTTTCAAAGATGGTTAATTTGGTCCCCTCTTGACTCGAAAGACCGAAACTTGCATAATTGAGGACGTCCTTATTGCTGATGGTTAGGTTCTTTTCGCTAGCGTATTGAGTCAAAAGCTTGTCTAAATCCTCAACTTCTACATGTTGTCCCTTAACATCAAAATCGTGAGGATACATGAGTTTTTTCATATTCTCAGATCCGTTGTAGATACTAGTAGCTGCAGACATAGTAACCAAAACCATGGTTGAAAGGATGGCAATGGTTGCTAATCCGACAGCATTTTTCTTCATACGAAAGATAAGGTTAGAAACAGAGATGAGGTTATTGGGTTGGTAGTAATATCTCTTGTTTTTCTTGAGCAACTGTAAGAAAACTGTAATACCAGCATTGAATAAGAGATAGGTCCCTACAATAACTAACATAACCGCAATAAAGAAAGTAGCGATAGCTTTGAAAGCATCTGTTACGCTTTGTGCTAGGTAGTAGCCACCACCTAGAGTAATTAGCCCTACAAGTGTTTGAAGGACTAGGAAACGCCCCTTCTTCTCACCCTTCGCTTTTTCTCTAGAAAGCTGGAGAGCATCCATACGGATAATGCGTACAGCGTTCAGGAAAACGATGACTAAAAAGATAAAACCGAATACCAGAAGGATTGAAAGCACTACGGACCATTGGAAAGTTGCAACTAACTCTACCTTCATCTTTGCAAGTTTAAGTAGTAAAGCGAAAATCAGATTATCAAAGAGGGCACCAATTCCAATTCCGGCAGTGACTGTTACTAGCCCAAATACCAAAAGTTCCTTAAAGGTCATACCAATCAAATGGCGTTTTTCTAAGCCCAACATGCCATATACACCCAGTTCTTTTGAGCGATTTTTCATGACAAAACTGTTGGCATAAAGAACGATAATGGCAGATGCAAATGTCACAACGACAAGCCCTAGTTGTAGGGTAAATTGTATAGCAGATGCACCACGTAAATCCACAATTTTAGGATTAAAGGCTAGAGAGTAAAAGAGATAGCTAATTGTGACTGCCAAAATGACAGACAAAGCAAACGGATAATAGAGTTTGCGGTTTTTGATTAAGTTGGATATGGCCAACTTATTGGTTAATCGAAACATACTAGTTCACCTCACTTGCCATAACAGTCAAGGTGTCAGAAATTTCTTGGAACATCTGACGATCCGTCTTTTCACCACGGTAGATTTGATTATAGAGAATACCGTCCTTGATGAAAAGAACACGTTTTGCACGGCTAGCAGCTGCTGTTGAGTGGGTCACCATGAGAATGGTTTGCCCTTGCTCGTTGATCTGATCAAAGATATCAAGGAGGGCTGCAGATGACTTAGAATCTAGAGCTCCTGTTGGCTCGTCCGCAAGGAGAATTTCTGGCTCTGTGATGATAGCCCGTGCAACTGCTACCCTTTGTTTTTGTCCACCAGAGATTTCATAAGGGTACTTCTCTTGCAATTGATTGATGCCAAGATTTTCGGCCGTCACGACCAATTTTTTCATCATTTCTGTAATAGGCTTTCTAGACAATACCAAAGGGAGTAAGATATTGTCTTTAACAGAAAGCGTATCTAACAAATTGAAGTCTTGGAAGACAAAGCCTAACTTTTCACGACGGAAGCTTGATGCTTCAGAATTTAATGGTAGCTGTGTCAGTTCCGTTTAGGAAGACCTGCCCACGCGTTGGCTTGTCAAGCATAGCCAGAATATTGAGTAGAGTAGATTTACCAGATCCAGACTCACCCATAATAGCAACGTAGTCGCCTTTTTCAACGGTAAAGTGAATATCTTTCAGGGCTTCTACTTGGTTGCCTTGAAAGCGAGTTTTATAAATCTTTTGAACGTGTTTTTACATCTAATAGTGTCATTTTTAACTTCTCCTTTTTAATATCCCATTAATTGAAACTGAGCTTGCATCATTTCGATGCCGATTTGAACTCGCTCGATATCCTTTCGGACTTGGCTTTATTTGATATGTTTCTTTTGTAAAATTGTTTTCATGGTTCTTCTCCTTTTTCTTTATGACTCTAAGTTTACTCCAAAAGAAAGAAACTTGCCTGCCATAACCTAACCTTACAAAAGAGGCTTTTTTTTAATCTTACATTATTGTCAAAGATTACAATGTTTTTTTATCTGATTGAGCGCTTTTTTTCTCACATAAACTGAAGTCTCTAAAGAAGAGCTTGAAAGATATCTTCCAAGCTCTTCACAGTTCTTTTCATTCAATCAGTAAATTCACTTCAGAGAACTTAATCCTCACAGTTGTTCCTTGCCCAAGATCGGATTCTATTTGAATCTGATGTCCTAATTCTTGGCTGATTTTTCTGGGTTAGATAGAGCCCAAGTCCAGATGACTGCTGGGTCATTCGACCATTATAGCCTGAAAAATCCACGTTCAAAGACTCGCAATCGATCACTGTTTTTTTGATACCAATTCCCAGTATCTTTGATGCAGAGCTCTTGAACCGTCCATATAGATCTCAGACCACCTTCATTTGTGTATTTGAGGCTATTTGAGATGATTTGCTCAATAACCACCAACAGCCATTTTTTTATCCGTCACGATTTCTTCTATCAAGTCATGCAGATTGACACTTTAGACCTTTTCTGAATAAAGAAAATGGGCATATTTACGAATGACTTCCTTGACCAAATCTTCTACATTTTCTTTCTTCAAAACCAAATCATCATGGAAGCTTTCTAAGCGTAGATATTGGAGAACGAGGTTGGTATAGGAATCAATCTTAAAAAAATTTCCTGCTCCAACTGTTGTTTCAGTTGACGATCCGCCACCTCGCTCACTAGGAGTTTACTGGCTGCAATCGGTGTCTTTTATCTGATGAACCCAGAGTGTATAGTAGTCCACCAAATCATTGTAGCGGTTTTTCAGCATCTGATTTCTTTTGGTAGAGCTCAGCTTCGCTTTTTCTCTAATTTTTTTCAGTTAGAAGGACTTCCATTGGTGACTTAGCTTTCTCTTTCGCCATAGAGCAATTCCTTACGATAACGTTGCAAATTCTATCAAGAAATCACATATCAAGAAAACATAAAGGTCAAAAAGAATGATGATAGAAAGGAAGAAAATAGTTAAAGTAAGGTCCTTGACTTATCAAATAGGACATCAAAAGAGAAAAAGTGCAGACCCTGTCAATCAACAGAATAAAAATCGAAAAAAACGACTACGCGAACGGATATACGTTAGAAAAAAACTTTTGAGTTCAACCATGTTTCAGTCCGTATCCTATCCCTTTCTTGGTCTCGATAAATCCAACCAAACCTTGCTCTTCCAATTTTTTACGCAAACGAGCGACATTAACGGACAAGGTATTATCATCGATGAAAAAGTCGCTGTTCCAGAGTTCCCGCATCAGGTCATCACGCGCCACGATATTGCCCGCATGTTCAAATAAGATACGTAAAATCTGAAATTCATTCTTTGTTAAACTGATAGCTTTTCCATTGACATGCACGTCCATCGACTTGGTATTGAGGATAACTCCTGCATATTCTAGGAGACTCTCGTCCCGTCCAAACTCATAAGAGCGGCGCAATAATCCTTGTACCTTAGCTAAAAGGACCTGCTGGTCAAAAGGCTTGGTCACAAAATCATCCGCTCCCATGTTGATAGCCATGACGATGTCCATAGCTTGGTCTCTAGAAGACAGAAATATAATTGGAACTTTGGAAATCTTGCGAATTTCCTGACACCAATGATAGCCATTAAAGAGAGGCAATCCAATATCCATGAGCACCAGATGAGGCTCAGACTGAACAAATAGCGTCAGAACTTCCATGAAAGTCTTCTACCATGACTACTTCAAAACCCCATTCGGAGAGCATTTTCCCAACTTGCTGACGGATTACTGGATCATCTTCTACTAGTAAAATCTTATGCATCTGCTCCTCCTTTTTTATATTATAGCAAAATTCTTCTGACTACTAGCGAAATTGATGCAAATCTGATATGATAAAAGTTAAGAAAGGAATTCTCATGGCCAATATTTTTGACTATCTAACTGATGTTCAATACGATTCTTTTTATGATCTTCCCTTAAATGAACTGGATGTACTTGCTTTGACAGAGCTGACTTATCTTCCTTTTGATAACCTATTGGACCAGCCTGTCAATCGTTTAAGCGATGTCGCAACACGTGTCCCTCGAGAAAGTACCATGTTGACCAATAAAGAACGTCTGCAACTATTAGATCAGCTCTCCACACACAAGCGTTTTAGAAATTGCAAGCTATCGAACTTTATTAACGAGATTGACACTGAGCAACAGAAACAGTTCGCTGCTATGACCTATCGTCTGAACCTAGATACTTATCTGATTGTCTTTCGTGGCACAGACGACAGTATTATTGGTTGGAAGGAAGATTTCCATATGACCTATATGAAGGAAATCCCTGCCCAAAAGCACGCTCTTGAATACTTGGAAGATTTCTTTAAACAACATCCAAAACAAAAAGTGACTATTGCTGGGACATTCTAAAGGTGGGAATTTAGCCGTCTTTGCTGCTAGTCAAATCCAGCCTGAATTGCAGGAAAAGATATCAGCAGTTTATACCTATGATGCTCCTGGTTTGCAGGCTCATCTGACAGAAACGACTGGTTATCAAGATGTTATCCCTAAATTTCACCGTTATGTCCCACAAGGTTCTGTCATCGGCATGATGCTAGAAGTCCCTGATACACCTATCGTCGTCAAGTCTACAGCTCTCGGTGGAATCGCTCAACACAATACTTTCAGCTGGCTAACTGAAGGACAGCACTTTGTCCAACTAGAGGCCATCAGTAGCGAAAGTCTCCAAATCAAAGACACTCTTAAAGAATGGGTGGACAGTGTGCCCGATGAAGAACTAGAGCTCTACTTTGATCTCTTTTTCGGAACCATCCTAGAATCTGGAATCACTTCCATCAATGATTTATCTTCTAGAAATGCTATTGAACACATTCAACAACTTGTTTCTCAAGCCCAGACACTGGAGCCCGAGCAAGTCGAAATCTTAAAAAACCTGACACAACTCCTACTGGATGCACGCTTTCCAAGCCTGGAAAAATCATTTTTAATAGTCTAAAAAAGTCCCTTCTTTTATGGAGGGACTTTCTTGTTGATTCCTTATTTTATTCTTCTGTGTTATACTAGAAACTGTAAATCTTTGAAAGAGGAAATCCTATGAAAATCCATAAAACTGTGAATCCTGTCGCCTATGAAAATACTTATTATCTTGAAGGGGAGCAACACCTGATTGTAGTCGATCCTGGTAGCCATTGGGAGGCCATTCGCAAGACTATCGAAACCATCAATAAACCGGTCTGTGCCATTCTTCTGACCCACACTCACTACGACCATATTATGAGTCTTGATTTGATCAGAGATACTTATGGAAATCCTCCAGTCTATGTGGCAGAAAATGAAGCTTCTTGGCTCTATACTCCTGTTGACAACCTTTCAGGTCTCCCTCGACATGATGATATGGCAGATGTCATCTGCAAACCAGCTGAACACACTTATATCTTTCATGAAGAATACCAGATTGAAGAATTCCGCTTCACAGTCTTACCAACGCCAGGCCACTCTATCGGTGGAGTTTCATTGGTTTTCCCAGATGGACACTTGGTCTTAACGGGAGATGCCCTTTTCCGAGAAACCATTGGTCGGACAGATTTGCCAACTGGTAGTATGGAACAACTCCTTCATAGTGTCCAAACCCAGCTCTTTACTCTCCCAAACTACGATGTCTATCCAGGGCACGGACCTGCTACTACCATCGCTCACGAAAAAACCTTCAATCCATTTTTCTAAAACATAAAAACCAAGGACAATCATCCTTGGTTTTTGTGTAGCTTCAATTTCTACATCACTACTTGCTCAGTAGAATCAACATTGACTAGAAAAATAATTCAAAACTAATTAGTTGGATTCAATTCTTTCCAGTCAATGTTAGACAAATCAAGCTTTTCAGAAGAAATATCTAAAACTTGCTCTGCTTTTTCATTACCACCGATTTGAATAGTTGCTTCTTTAATCTTCTGTACTCCATTTTTATCAAACGAATATAGAGCCAGGTTCATTTCTGGACGAGTTGACTGCCAGTCTGCATAAGAGACTAGACCATTTTCGTAAATAACAAAGCCTGAGCGAAAACCACCTGCAGAAGCTACATAAGCTGTGTGAAGTAAGTTTGGTTTTTGATTTTCCAAATAGTAAATAGCTGAAACAAATTTTTCATCCCCAATAAGCAACTCATCTTGCCCATCTTTATTCAAATCAAGAAGGGCATATTTAAAGTCTGGTGCATTTTGATAATCCATACGAGAGAAAATCATGCCATATTCTTCTGAAGCAATCTTGTGTTGTTTATTTTCCTCGTATAAATCTTCTCTATTACCTTGTTTTAAAAGCTCTGTATAGTGATTATAACGTTCAATCACTTCTTTATACAAATCTGGTCCCGTTTCCTTCTTATTTTCAGCAGTTGATTGTGAAACTTTGGTTGACGAGTCGCTTGTATTTTCAGTCTTTGCTTCTGTTGATGTGCTAGACTTATCGTCTTTGGAAACAGATGATAGTGGAGATGAAGGTTCTGTATTGCTATTATTTTTATTGAGACCACAAGATGCCAAAACTGAAATCGAAAAAATAGCTGAAAGCATCATTAAAAATTTCTTCATATTAACCTCGATAGCATTGCATTTTCAGATGTATAAACTTCAAAAATGAATCATTCACGCCAAGTTATACTTGATTAAGAAATCATTTTACCAAATAATCACACGGTCTTCTGGTGAACGCCACATTCCGTCGCCTTCTTTGACATCATAGGTCGTAAAGAAGTCGTCAAAGTTTGGCACTTGGACGTTAACACGGAGTTTAGCTGGCGCGTGTACGTCGACGCTAGCCATGAGTTTCATCAACTCTGGGCGACCTTTCATACGCCAGATACGAGCAAAGTTATGGAAGAACTCTTCAGCTGAGAAATCTGGCTCTCTCTTAGCAGCTTCTAGCGCTGCAGCGATTCCTCCAAGGTCGGCAACGTTTTCTGACACGGTTAATTTCCCATTGATTTTTGCACCGTAAGATTCTTGACCATCAAACTGGTCGATAACCTTCTGTGTTTTTTCTTTAAAGGCAGCATAGTCGTTCTCTGTCCACCAATCCTTTGAGGCTTCCATTTTCATCAAAGGAAGCACCATTAGTATCAAAGGCGTGAGAGATTTCATGGGCGATAACTGCACCAATACCACCATAGTTGGCAGAAGATGACTGATGCAAGTCATAGAAAGGTGCCTGTAAGATAGCAGCCGGGAAGACAATCAAATTCTTTTGTGGATTGTAGTAGGCATTAACCATATGAGCAGGCATTCCCCACTCTTTGTAGTCAACTGGCTGATTCCACTTGCTCCAGCTGTGCTTAATTTCAACACGCGCAAAGGCAAGAGCATTCTCAAAGAGGCTAGCAGATTCATCCACTACCTTGTCCTTGTAACGAGCTGGCAGTTCTTCTGGGTAACCAATATAAGGTTTGATAACATTGAGTTTGACGATAGCTTTTTCTCGTGTTTCAGGTGTCAGCCAGTCATTCTTAGCCAAACGTTCCTTATAAACATCAATCATGGTTGCCACTTTTTTCTCTACATCCGCCTTGGCTTCTGGAGAGAATTTTTCATGTGCATACCAAAGACCGAGCGCTTGTTTGAATGGTCCTTGGGCTAAGTGGTAAGCAGCCTTGCGCTTGTCTTGGGCTTCTGGAACTCCTGAAAGGGCACGGCCATAAGCACCTGACAAAATGCGAATCTCATCTGTCAAATAGCTCGTTGAAAGATTGACCACACTCAAGATCAAGCTTGCTTTGAGCAAAGGCCAAGCTTCTTCACTATAGAATTGCTCTGCTGCTTGCCAGAAACGTTCTTCATCTACAATGACCTTATCAGGAACTTGACCAAGAACAGCTTGGAAAAAGTCATCTAAAGGTAGGGCAGGAGCAAACTTTTTGAAATCTTCATAAGAATACGGATGGTAAAGTTTAGCATATTCTGAACTTTCTTCGTTAGAGAGGACCACAGCTGCGATACGGCGGTCCAATTCCAATCGTTTCTCTAATAAATCTTCGATTTCTTCATCTGAGAAGTCATAGGCTTTGAGGAGATTAGAAGTACTTTCTTTCCAAAGGTTCAATAATTCCTCACGCTGAGGATGGTCTTCCGCATAGTAGGTTGTATCAGGCAAGATTGTTCCTGGAGCACTAGCCCAAAGAACATTGGTTCTAGCATCCATAAAGTCTGGTGATACTCCAAATGGAAGGAAGTTTGGTTTACCAGCTAATTCAAATGCTGCTAGTTTACTTGCGAAATCCGCAAAACTTTCCAAATCTTGATATTCCTTCAGTAAAGGGAGGACTGGCTCGATTCCATCAGCTTCTCGCTTATCGAAATCTCTCACCATAGCGTGGTATTTAACAAAGTTTGCTAGGATAGGATCTTCTGGAAGATCTTCTCCTGCCAACCACTTGTCTGTCGTCGTTAGCATCAACTCTTCGATTTCTTCGTCAAGGTCGATAAAACCACCTGTTCTCGATTTATCGGCTGGAATAACAGCAGTCTTTTCCCACTCACCATTTATTGCATCATAAAAATCATCTTGATAACGTGTCATCTTGTTCTCGCTTTCATTTTTTTCACTTATTCCTAGCTTAGCAAAAATCCCTGGGGAATGCAATTAAAAATACTGTCTTCTTCTGATTGTTTTCTAGTTAATATTTTAAATATTTACAAAAATTAACTTGACTTAATTTTTATTTTAATGTATATTAAAAGAAAGGAGGAATATAACTGTATGATACGTATCGAAAAACCCTCAGTGTCTCCTACAAAGAAACATTGGCACTAAAGGATATTTCACTAGTGCTCCAAGGACCAACGATTACCGGAATCATCGGTCCAAACGGCGCTGGGAAATCAACATTATTAAAAGGTATGCTGGGAATTATCCCGCATGAAGGTCACACTTTTATCGACGATAAAGAAATGAAAAAATCTCTCAAGAAAGTTGCCTATGTCGAGCAAAAAATTCATATTGACTACAACTTTCCCATCAAGGTCAAGGAATGCGTCTCGTTAGGACTATTTCCCTCTATTCCTCTCTTTCGAAGTTTAAATGCTAAACATTGGAAGAAAGTGCAAGAGGCCCTTGAAATCGTCGACCTAGCTGACTACGCTGAACGTCAAATCAGTCAACTGTCTGGAGGTCAGTTCCAGCGGGTCTTGATTGCCAGATGTTTGGTGCAGGAAGCCGACTATATCCTCTTAGATGAACCCTTTGTTGGGATTGACTCAGTCAGTGAGGAAATCATCATGAATACGCTGAGAGATCTGAAAAAAGCTGGGAAGACGGTTCTCATCGTCCACCACGACCTCAGCAAGGTTCCCAACTACTTCGATCAAGTCTTGCTTGTCAATCGAGAAGTGATTGCTTTTGGTCCGACCAAAGAAACCTTTACCCAAGCCAATCTCAAAGAAGCTTACGGTAATCGACTCTTTTTCAATGGAGGTGACCTATGATTGCAGAATTTATCGATGGATTGCAAAAATTCCATTTCTTACAAAAATGCCTTGATAACAGCTATTGTTATCGGGGGTCGTAGCTGGAGCTGTAGGATGTTTCATCATTCTACGTGGGATGTCACTCATGGGAGATGCCATTTCACATGCTGTCTTACCAGGTGTAGCCCTCTCCTTCATCTTGGGCATTGACTTCTTTATCGGAGCCATTGTCTTTGGACTGCTAGCTGCTATCATCATTACCTACATCAAGGGAAACTCGATTGTCAAAAGCGATACCGCCATCGGCATTACCTTTTCTTCTTTCTTAGCCCTCGGTATCATCTTGATTAGTGTCGCTAAAAGTTCAACTGACCTTTTCCATATCCTTTTTGGTAATATTCTTGCTGTTCAAGATACAGATATGTTTATTACTATGGGTGTAGGGGCAGCCATTCTCTTGTTAATCTGGATTTTCTTCAAGCAACTCTTGATAACGTCCTTTGATGAACTCTTGGCTAAAGCCATGGGAATGCCTGTCAATTTCTATCACTACTTACTCATGGTACTCCTAACTCTCGTGTCTGTGACAGCCATGCAAAGTGTCGGAACTATCCTGATTGTAGCCATGCTGATTACCCCAGCTGCAACTGCTTATCTGTATGCTAATAGCCTGAAAAGTATGATTTTCCTTTCCTCAACCTTTGGAGCTACAGCTTCAGTTTTGGGACTCTTTATCGGCTATAGCTTTAACGTTGCGGCAGGTTCTAGTATCGTGCTTACAGCTGCTAGTTTCTTTCTCATTAGCTTCTTTATCGCTCCCAAAACAACGATATTTGAAACTGAAAAAAATAAACATTTGTTAAAAATAAGGGGCAAAAGCCCCAATAAATTGGAGGATCTAATGAAAAAAATTAGGTACATTACTCGTTCTCTTTCTTTCCGTCATTGCTCTTGTAGCATGTGCTAGTGGAAAAAAAGATGCAGCTTCTGGTCAAAAAAACTAAAAGTTGTTGCCACAAACTCAATCATCGCTGATATTACTAAAAAAATATTGCTGGCGACAAGATTGATCTTCACAGTATCGTTCCTGTTGGTCAAGACCCACACGAATACGAACCACTACCTGAAGACGTCAAGAAAACTTCTCAAGCTGATTTGATTTTTCTATAACGGTATCAACCTTGAAACAGGTGGAAATGCTTGGTTTACAAAATTGGTAGAAAATGCCAAGAAAACTGAAAACAAAGACTACTTTGCAGTCAGCGAAGGCGTTGATGTTATCTACCTTGAAGGTCAAAACGAAAAAAAGGCAAAGAAGACCCACACGCTTGGCTCAACCTTGAAAAATGGGATCATCTTTGCTAAAAAAACATCGCAAAACAATTGAGTGCTAAAGACCCTAGCAACAAAGAATTTTACGAAAAAAATCTCAAAGAATATACTGATAAGCTAGACAAACTTGACAAGGAAGCTAAAGCTAAATTCGACAATATTCCTGCTGAGAAAAAACTCATCGTAACCAGCGAGGGATGCTTCAAATACTTCTCTAAAGCTTACGGTGTCCCAAGTGCCTATATTTGGGAAATCAACACTGAAGAAGAAGGAACACCTGACCAAATCAAGACTTTGGTTGAAAAACTTCGCCAAATGAAAGTCCCATCACTCTTTGTTGAGTCCAGTGTCGATGATCGTCCAATGAAGACTGTTTCAAAAGACACAAACATCCCAATCTATGCTCAAATCTTTACGGACTCAATCGCTGAAGAAGGTAAAGAAGGCGATAGCTATTACAACATGATGAAATACAACCTTGACAAGATTGCTGAAGGTTTAGCTAAATAATCATTTTAAAAACGTCAGTCAGCATGAATTGGCGTTTTTTGTCTATTTAAATTCCGGTCAAATTATTGGAAAACTCTGAACATTTAATGTAGAATGAAAGAAAAAAGATTGGAGTAGCTTATGACTACATTCCTTGGAAACCCTGTTACGTTTACGGGAAAACAACTACAAGTAGGAGACAAGGCACTTGATTTCTCTCTCACAACAACTGACCTCTCTAAAAAAACACTAGCTGATTTTGAAGGCAAGAAAAAGATTTTGAGCGTCATCCCTTCTATCGATACAGGTATCTGCTCGCTACAGACTCGTCGCTTTAACCAAGAATTGGCTAGCTTAGACAACACTGTTGTCCTAACGGTATCTATGGACCTCCCCTTCGCTCAAAAACGCTGGTGTGGTGCTGAAGGAATTGAGAATGCCATCATGCTTTCAGACTACTTCGACCACTCTTTTGGACAAGATTACGCCCTCTTAATCAATGAATGGCATCTACTTGCTCGAGCCGTATTTGTTCTCGATGCTGACAATATCATCCGCTATGTTGAGTATGTGGACAATATCAACAGCGAGCCAAACTTTGAAGCAGCCATTGAAGCAGCAAAGTCGCTTGACTAAAAGAAAGCCCACTTGTAACAGGGCAGAAAGCTAGAGAAATCTAGCTTTTTTTGGTATACTAGATGGAGATAATAAACAAGGAAATACGAATGACACCAAATAAAGAAGATTACTTAAAATGTATTTATGAGATTGGCATAGAAGTTCCTAAGATTACCAATAAGGAAATCGCTGCTCGGATGCAGGTATCACCTCCAGCTGTAACTGAGATGATCAAGCGCATGCAATCCGAAAATCTTATATTAAAAAATAAAGAAAATGGCTATATACTAACGGATATTGGCTTAAAGCTGGTCTCTGAGCTTTATCGCAAGCATCGACTGATAGAGGTCTTTCTAGTTCACCATCTAGACTATACCAGCAATCAGATTCACGATGAGGCTGAGGTATTAGAACATACCGTTTCAGACCTTTTTGTGGAGCGACTGGAAAGTATGTTAGGCTTTCCAAAGACCTGTCCCCATGGTGGAACCATTCCTGCCAAGGGTGAGCTTCTAGTTGAGGTTAATAACCTACCACTCTCTGATATCAAGGCAGCGGGAACCTATCTTTTGACAAGAGTTCATGATAGCTTTGAACTTCTCCAATATTTGGAAAAACATGCCATCCATATTGGAGAACAACTCCAAGTCAAGCAGTTCGATGGCTTCTCTAATACCTTTACTCTGATTCACAACCATGAAGAACTTCAAGTCAGCCTCGAAATCGCCAAACAGCTCTATGTTGAAAAAATGAACTAAAGTCTTTATCAGCAAAAAACCAAGCAAAAACTTGGTTTTTCTTATCTATTTTTGGTATCTAGGATGATGGTTACAGGACCATCATTGACCAGTTCCACCTGCATATCTGCTCCGAAAATACCTGTTTTCACAGGAACTTCCTTGGCTAGTTCTCGGTTAAAATCTTGATAGAAAGCCTCTGCAACATCAGGCTTAGCAGCACCTGTAAAAGCTGGGCGATTCCCTTTTTTAGTATCTGCAAAAAGAGTGAATTGAGAGATGGAGAGTATTTCTCCTTGGATATCCTTGACTGATAAATTCATCTTACCTTCGGTATCTGAAAAAGATACGCATGTTGACAAGTTTTCTCACTGCATAATCCAAATCTTCTTTTTGATCCTCAGGGCCAACACCAACTAGGAGTAATAATCCCTGCTGGATTTGTCCATATACCTGACCTTCAATGCTAACTTGGGCTTTTTTGACCCTCTGAATAATGATTTTCATAATAGCCTTTCTAGATCTATCGCCCCAACTTAACCATTGGTCCGTTTAACAGAGTAGACTTCTGGTACGCTCTTAATCTTATCAACTACCGTTGTCAGAGTTGAAAGGTTAGAAATCCCAAATGAAACGTGAATATTCGCAAATTTCATATCTTTGGTAGGCTGGGCATTGACCGTTGAGATGTTTTTAGTTGTATTTGACAAGACCTGTAAAACATCGTTCAAAAGTCCAGTACGATTGAGACCGTAAATATCGATATGAGCGATATATTCCTTGCTTGAGAATTGATCTTCCCACTCAACATCTAATAGACGTTGCTCGTAGTTTTCCTGGGAACGAAGATTCATACAGTCAACACGGTGGATAGCAACACCACGACCTTTAGTAATGTAGCCGACAATATCATCACCTGGAACAGGGTTACAACATTTGGCAATCCGAACCAAGAGACCTGAGGCACCCTCGATGACAACACCACCCTCATGCTTCACCTTGAGGGTTTCCTTGTTTTCAACCTTGACTTCGCCACCCTTGACCAACTCTTCAGCTTCTGCCCTGGCCTTGGCGCGTTCTTCCTCACGGCGCTCTTTTTCAGTTAAACGGTTAAAGACTGTGATAGCTCCAATTTCCCCAAAACCAATAGCCGCAAAGAGAGCTTCCTCAGTCTTGTAGCTAGTTTTTTGGAGGACTTCATCCATGTGACGTTTGTCCATAAATTTATTAGCCACATAGCCATTTTTCCTGGAATTGACTCATCAGCATTTCACGGCCCTTGTTGATGGACAATTCTTTTGTCTTGGTTTCTTAAAGAACTGACGAATCTTGTTCCGAGCTTTGCTGGTCTTGACCATGGTAAGCCAGTCACGGCTTGGTCCAAAGGAATTTGGATTGGTGATGATTTCAACCTGGTCACCCGTTTTTAGCTTGGTAGTCAAGGGAACCATACGACCATTAACCTTAGCACCAGTCGCCTTTTCACCGATTTTGGTGTGAATCTCATAAGCAAAGTCAATCGGTCCAGAATCCTTTGGAAGAGAGCGAACCGCTCCGTCTGGAGTAAAGACGTAGATTTCTTCTGCTAGGTAATTCTCTTTAACCGTCTCTACGAAATTCCTTGGCATCATCGGACTGGTCTTGAAGCTCCATCATCTCCTTGATCCAGTTCATACCCAATAGCAGATTCCTTGCCATTAACCTGCCCCTTAATACCTTTTTTTATAGGCCCAGTGAGCCGCAACCCCGTACTCAGCAACCTCATGCATTTCCTTGGTTCGAATCTGGAACTCAATAGGTCCCTTTTGGTCCATAAACAGTTGTATGGATAGACTGGTAACCATTAGCCTTACGGTTGGCAATGTAGTCCTTTAAAGCGTCCAGGCATTGGTTTCCAAAGCTCATGAACATATCCCAACATAGCATAGACATCACTCTGAGTATCTAGGATACAACGAATGGCAATCAGGTCGTAGATCTCTTCAAATCGTTTCTTCTTATCCTGCATCTTACGATAAATCGAATAGATATGCTTGGGACGACCGTAGATTTTTTTCCCTGTAAGGTGGCGTTCTGATGAATATTCCTCAAGTTTTCGTCACAACCTCATCTACCAAGGCTTCACGTTCTTGACGTTTTTCCTTCATCATGTGACTAATCTTGTAAAACTCAGTCGGATTTAGATAACGGAAGGATAGGTCTTCTAGTTCCCACTTAACACTTGAAATCCCCAAACGATGGGCAAGCGGAGCATAGATTTCCATGGTTTCTCTGGAAATTCGTTCCTGCTTATCTTTACGAAGGTGATTAAGGGTTCTCATGTTATGCAAGCGGTCAGACAGTTTGACCAAGATAACTCGGATATCCTCTGACATAGCCATGAGCATCTTGCGGTGGTTTTCAGCTAGCTGCTCCTCGATAGACTTGTACTCAACCTTCCCTAATTTGGTAACCCCATCCACGATAATGCGAACATCGTGACCAAACTCCCTCTCTAAATCATCCAAGGTCGTTTCCGTATCTTCAACCACGTCATGCAAAAAACCACAGGCAACAGTGACAGCGTCTAGCTTGAGCTTAGCCAAAATACCTGCTACCTGAATAGGGTGAATAATATAGGGCTCGCCAGATTTACGATATTGACCACTATGGCATTCTACAGCGTAAACCAAGGCTTTATGTACAAAAGCCACATCTTCTTTCGATAAATATTTCTGTGTTAAAGCGACGACTTCATCGCCTGAATAAATTACTTCTTTGGGCATGCATACTCTCCAGTTCTTCCTACCATTTTAACACTTTTTTGACAATATGAAAACTAGAAAAAGCCTAGTTCTGTAAGAGTTTGCTTATCTTAGCAAAAAAGCACTACTAGAAAACTCTAGCAGTGCTAACACATTTAAAATCTATCTTAGTAAACTGTTCTTTCAGTTTCTACATCGAAGAAGTGAGCTTTGTTCAAGTCAAATCCAAGTTCAACTGTTGCACCAGCTTGCAAGTAGTCACGAGCGTCAACTTTTGCAACGAACTCATCTTTACCAACTTGGCAGTATAGGTGAGATTCTGAACCAAGCAATTCTGATACAGAGATAGTTGCTTTGCACAACTGATTCTGGGAATGTTTCAAGGAAAGCAGGTTCTGCATTCACGTCTTCTGGACGGATACCGAAGATCAATTCTTTACCTTCGTAGCCTTTTTCACGAAGAACTTTCAAAGCACCTTCTGGAACTTTCAAGTTAAAGCCGTCAGCAACGATGTGGTCACCGTTCAATTTAACGTTGATAAAGTTCATAGCTGGGCTTCCGATAAATCCTGCTACGAATTTGTTAACTGGGTTTTTGTAAACTTCTTGAGGAGTACCGATTTGTTCAACACGTCCGATAGTACCTGTACCAGCAGGGTTCTTAGTTGCTGACATGATAACGATACGGTCTGCAAGTGTCATCGCTTCTGTTTGGTCGTGAGTTACGTAGATAGTTGTAGCTCCGATACGACGGTGGATTTTAGCAATTTCAGCACGCATTGATACACGAAGTTTCGCATCCAAGTTTGACAAAGGCTCGTCCATCAAGAATACTTTTGCGTCACGGACGATCGCACGACCCATGGCAACACGTTGACGTTGACCACCAGAAAGGTCAGCAGGTTTGCGTTCCAAGAATTCTTTCAATCCAAGGATTTCAGCTGCTTCTTGTACACGTTTATCGATGTCTTCCTTGCTATATTTACGCAATTTCAAACCGAAAGCCATGTTGTCATAAACTGTCATGTGTGGGTAAAGAGCGTAGTTTTGGAATACCATGGCGATGTCACGGTCTTTTTGGAGCTACGTCGTTGACAACCACGCCATCGATAGATGCAGTACCTTCTGTGATGTCTTCAAGACCGGCAATCATACGGAGGGTAGTTGATTTACCACATCCTGAAGGTCCTACGAAAACGATAAACTCTTTGTCTTTGATGTTCAAGTTGAAGTCTTCAACTGAATAGTGTTCGCTGTTTGGATATTTTTTTTGTAAATATTTTTTTAAGATTTAATTCTACCATTGTGGGTGAACTCCTTTTTGTCATTTTGATAGTTTTTATTATAGATGAAAACGCTTTACTTTTTCTATGGCAAGGTGACCAAAAAACAAAAAAAGTTCTGTGCAACTTGCACAAAAACTTTAGAGGATATCTGGTAAATATCAAATTGATAACAGAGGTCAAAGTCTGTCAAATCCTTTCAACTGAAGCCCTGTCAATTCTTCCCATTTATCAATCTTGTATTGGAGAAATTGCGGTGCAAATAGAGTTGCTGAGCTGTTTTTTTGTCAGGACTGCACTGTTTTCCCACAGAGAGAGGATGATTTCCTGAATCTGATCTTGATCCAAAAATCATCTGGTGGAGATAGTCCTTGATAAGTCTCAAGATCCACCAGTCTTTCTCCCATACTCCAAAAGATAGAGTTGAGAAAAAGTATGAACACCTTGATGACCTTGACGCCACCAAGTCTTGAACAGCTCACGCTCTGCCTTTGATCAAGTCTGACTAAGGTTTGATGGGCCCAGTCTGAGACCCAGACCTGTCCCTAACATGATCGATAGACGAACGTCCAAAGTCATATTCTACCGCTTCAATCGTATCCGTAAAGATAGATCGAACAGAGGTGTACTTTGTCCTGTTGAAGAACAAAAAATGTAATCCTGAGCTCCCACCTGAAGCACTAGTCTAGTAATTTGGAAACAGGGTTCTCATCATGTCTAACCAAGAAGACAAATTCTCCTGTTGAAAATAGGATAGATGACAATAGACAAGCTGCAACTTTTTTTAAAAGTTTTGCGGTGCCTGTCCCTTACCTTCAATCAGATAAGTATACCAAGGATTGAGCGAAATGGTTTGCTCCTGTTTGGGTTAAGAGAGCCACCAGTTGTTTTTCACGCTCGCTAAGACTAGCTTCCTCCAGCAAAAAGCCACTGATAATTTGACAGAGGGTAGGCTTAGATAACCCTCTTTTATCAACTGGCTGATCTAAGATTTTACCGTCAGGAAACCAATCTAGTAGTTCTTTTGCAATCATGTCCTAGCCCTCCACTTTTTGGATGCACCAAGAAATCAAGCTTCTAAGCGCTCCACATTTTCAGTCATATGGAGATAGCCCATCACTGCTTCAAAACCTGTGGACATACGGTAAGTCACCACATCCGCATTTTTAGCCTTTGTGTGGCTATTGGTATTGCGGCCACGTTTATAGATTTCTTCCTCTTTTTCCGTTAGGACTTCTTCTTCCAGCATGAGGGAAATCAAGTGTGCCTGAGCCTTGGCTGACACATACTTGGTTGCCTCTTGGTGAAGTTTATTGGGTTTGGTCATGCCTTTGAGAATGAGATGGCGACGAATATACATAGAGTAAACCGCATCTCCTTCAAAGGCTAGAGCAATCCCGTTAATAAGATTGACATCAATCACGTGTCCACCTCACTCCATCCTTGGTATCAAGCAATTTAATCCCTTGTGCAGCTAGTTGGTCACGGATCTGGTCTGCTGTCGCAAAGTCACGATTAGCACGCGCTTCTTGACGTTTTTGGATTAAGGCTTCAATCTCTTCATCCAAAACTTCCTCGACAAAGGCAATACCAAAGACTTCCAACATGGCCGCAAGAGCTTCCTTGACAGCTGTATCATAGTTTCCTGAGTTGATCCACTTGGCCATTTCAAAGACAACTGTGATTCCATTAGCTGTATTGAAATCCTCATCCATGGCAGCCACAAACTTGTCTTTAAAAGCCTGTAACTCTTGAGCATCTACAGTTCCAGTAAATGGTTGTTCATAAGTGTTCTTCAGATACTTGAGATTGGTCTCCGCATCACGCACTGCTTTTTCCGTAAAATTGATAGGCTTACGATAGTGCTGAGTCGCAAAGAAGAAACGCAATACTTGACCGTCGATCGTTTCGAGGGCATCGTGTACCGTAATGAAGTTACCCAAAGACTTAGACATCTTGACATTGTCGATATTGACAAAACCATTGTGCATCCAGTAGTTGGCAAAGGTCTTGCCTGTTTTAGCTTCAGACTGGGCAATTTCGTTGGTATGGTGAGGAAACTCAAGGTCAGCTCCACCACCGTGAATATCAATGGTATCACCTAAAATCTCTGTTGACATGACCGAACACTCAATATGCCAGCCCGGACGACCAGGTCCCCAAGGACTGTCCCAAGAAATCTCGCCTGGTTTGGCAGCTTTCCATAGAGCAAAGTCTACAGGATTTTCCTTACGAGCCGTTTCTTCATCGGTACGACCTGAAGCACCTAGCTCCAAGTCTTCCAAGGTTTTGTTAGCCAATTTAGCATAGTTATGGGATTTTTCAACACGGAAGTAAACATCCCCTTGGCTCTCATAGGCAAAACCTTTTTCAATCAACTCTTCCACAAAACGGATGATGTCAATCATAAACTCCACCACACGTGGATGGCGGGTCGCAGGTTTCACGCCCAAAGCTGTCACGTCCTCACGAAAGGCAGCAATGTACTTGTCCGCTACTTCTTGAGGTGTGATGCCTTCTTCCTTGGCTCGGTTGATAATCTTGTCATCTACATCGGTAAAGTTGGAAATGTAGGCGACCTCATAACCACGGTACTCAAAGTAGCGACGAATGGTATCGAAGGCTACTGTCGAGCGGGCATTCCCCACGTGGATATAGTTGTATACGGTTGGCCCACAGACATACATCTTGACCTTTGCCGTCCTAATCGGGACAAATTCTCGCAAATCACGAGACATGGTGTCATAGATTTTAATCATAAAATAATAGTCAGGAAAGCTAAAATTCATAAACAGATATTTTCATAACTAAACTGTTCAACTAAATTTTAGTCCGATTGCCTGTCACAAATCGGATTTCCTTGCTCCTTTCTAAACATAAAAGAAGAATACAGTAAAAAGATGAGGGGAGTCACTACGGAAGTTTTATTGCTATGTTTTCCGTTAGGCTCCCTTCCTTTATTGTTTCGAATTTATCGTAAAGACTAGTCTAAACTAACTCTTGCGCAATTACTAATGCTATCTCAAAGAAAGTCATAGCATCCGCTTTTCTATCCTCGCGTCTAGCATCCCATTCGTGATTTTGATGGTCGACATAGTCAGCTGTGTAGAAAAATTGATAGACATTGGCTAGTCGATATTGGGCCCAGGCCATGATAGCTGAAGCTTCCATATCTACAACTCTAGCTCCTGCTGCTAGTCTTCGTTTGACCTTAGCAGCTGTCTCACGATAGAAGGCATCTGTGGTCCAAGACTTTGTTCGAATATGCTCAATGCCAGCTTTATCCAAGGCTTTTTCCATAGTTAAGAGTAGAGATTGCTCATAGGCTATTTCATCACTTGCTGGAGCATAGTGATAACTAGTACCTTCATCACGTAAAGCCGAGCTTGGTAGGATAATCTTATCTGCTTGAATAGACTGGTCTAGAACTCCGCAAGATCCTAAAATGATAAAATTCTTAAATCCTCTTGCTTTGAGTTCTTCTAAGAGTCCAACAACCATTGGAGCTCCAATAAGAGCCATAGCAACTGCTACCTTACTCCCATCTTTTTCATAGATATACCATGGCAGTTTACCATTTAGATTGGTAAGATAGCCACCTTCGTAGACACCATCTATCTGCTTTACTCGTTCAAGGATTTTTCCATTAAAAGACAAGATAATGGTATCACAGATTTCTCCACCACTAAGGAGGCTTCGATCAGTTGGCTCTATAACAGCAGGTACATTTTCAAATTCTTCTAATATCATTTATTACTCTTTCTCATTCAGATAAACCACCTGAGTCTGTTTGACAAAGCCGATTTTTTCATACAAGCGTTTGGCACCTACATTGCTATCTTCCACGGCAATCTGAAATTCCTTATCATTTTGCTCAATTAGTTGGTTGACAAGGGATTTTGCTAAATAGCTTCCATAGCCTTTTCCACGTTCAGGTTCCGATATTGCTAAACCATAGAAGTAATTCGTATCAGCTCGATAAATCAACCGTGCAAGTTCCAATAACCTGATCGTTTTTTAACAAAATATATAAGCGACTTTCTGGATCTTTCAGAGCTTCAGCGACATATCTATCCACAACTTCTCTCGATTCATGTTCCTCTGAGAAATGCCTGAAATTTTAACTGACTAATTTGATCCTGATACGAACTATCTGCTAACAAAACTTCAAGATTGGAAAGCTTTTCTAACGGATAAGGTTTTCTATCCTTACCTAACCAAGTTTCTGTCTCTTCATCCTCGACCAATCCCCAGTTGCTAACAAAATCAGGATGACGGTCTAGAAAAACACGCTCTGTCTGAAAAGTCACTGAACGAATAGAGAAAGAAGCCGTTTCTTTCTCAAAACTAGTAAACAATGCACGCGCAATTCCCTGACGGCGATGATCTGGATGAACCAGTATCGTCACTTCCACATCTTGGTCATCTGCATAGACAGTTAATAAACCAACAAGTTCGCCTTTTTCATAATAAAGGAAAAAGGCGGGCATGTTTGGGTCAAAATTAAGCATGTTAGAGAGATAGGGATCACGATAGGTACCGTCATAGTTTTGGCAACAGTTAATTAGTTTTTTCGCCTCAGATAACTCCTCTTGGCTTAACTTGTTTCTTGCTTGAATCATATAGGTATCCTCTACAAACCAGACGATCTGTGACTGGCTTCTTTAGCCTGCTCGAGTTTATTGACGTAGTACTCTCGTTTTTCTTCGACTTCATGAATGACTGGCTCATCCTTTTGCCCATGCACTCGGACAATCTTAGCAGGAATACCGACAACCGTCACATCACTAGGTACGTCTGCCACAACAACTGCTGCTGCACCGACCTTGGCATTTTCACCGATTTCAACGGGTCCGATGACTTGGGCATGAGCAGATATAAGCGCTCCTTTGCGAACGGTAGGATGGCGTTTGCCACAGTCTTTCCCTGTTCCCCCAAGAGTCACCCCATGATAGAGGAGAACTCCCGTCTCAACAATCGCTGTTTCCCCAATCACCAGACCTGACTCCATGGTCGATAAAGACACCTGAATCAATCTGGGCACCTGGATGAATCTCAATCTGAGTCCAAAAGCGCCAAAACTGACTGTGCATACGAGCCAAGAGTTTGAAGCCATGCTTCCAGAGAAAATGCGAAAGACGGTGGGCCGCCAAGGCCTTGACACCTGGATAAGTCAGCAAAACCTCCAAAGTGGTGCGGGCCGCTGGATCATTTTCTTTTACGATATCAATGGTTTCACGCCACCATCCCATACATTTCTCCTTTTCTTATTCTGAGTCTTTTTGGTGTTTCTGTAGTTTCTTTCTTAGGTTTGTGGTCCTTGTGGTGGTGACGAGGGACGATCGCCATGACGATGACCTTTATCCCCTTTTTTTCTTCTGAACGTTCAGGTTTTGGCGGACGTGGCAAGAGTGCCTTTCATAGAAGCATCTACACGACCTTTTTTTCATCAATCTTAATAACCTTCACATCTACTACATCACCAATTTGCTACCAAGTCTTCGACATTATTGGTACGCGTCCAAGCCATTTCAGAGATGTGAACGAGGGCATCTGTCTTGTCAAAGAGGTTGACAAAGGCACCAAATTTCTCGATACGCACAACTTTGGCATGGTAGACTTCGTCCACTTTTGCTTCACGAACCAAACCAGCAATGATTTCTTTGGCACGGTTAATAGCATCTTGGTCACTAGAGTAGATAGACACATTTCCTTCTTCGTCGATATCAATCTTAACGCCTGTTTCAGCGATAATCTTGTCGATGGTTTCTCCACCCTTTACCGATGACAATCTTGATCTTGTCCACATCGATCTTGATGGTATCAATTTTCGGAGCAGTTGGAGCCAATTCTGGACGAACTTCTGGAATGGTTGCTTCAATCACATCAAGGATTTCAAAACGAGCTTTCTTGGCTTGAGCAAGAGCTTCAGTCAAGATTTCTGCAGTAATCCCTTGAATCTTGATATCCATTTGAAGGGCTGTAATCCCGTCACGAGTACCTGCAACCTTGAAGTCCATATCTCCAAAGTGGTCTTCCAAACCTTGGATATCTGTCAATACTGTATAGTTGTTTCCATCTGAGATGAGACCCATAGCAATACCCTAGCTACTGGTGCCTTGATTGGCACACCACCAGCCATAAGGGCAAGAGTTCCCTGCACAGATAGAAGCTTGAGATGAAGAACCGTTTGATTCCAAGACTTCTGCTACCAGACGGATAGCGTATGGGAATTCTTCCAAGCTTGGCAAGACTTGAGCAAGGGCACGCTCACCGAGAGCACCGTGACCGATTTCACGACGACCTGGTGCACCGTAACGACCAGTTTCCCCTACAGAGTATTGTGGGAAGTTATAGTGGTGCATAAAGCGTTTCTTATACTCTGGATCCAAACCATCAATGATTTGAGTTTCACCCATTGGCGCCAAAGTCAAGACTGAAAGAGCCTGAGTTTGTCCACGAGTGAAGAGACCAGAACCGTGCACACGAGGAAGGAAGTCAACAACCGCATCCAAAGGACGGATTTCATCGACCTTACGACCATCAGGACGAACCTTGTCTTCTGTGATCAAACGGCGCACTTCAGCGTGTTCCATTTGTTCCAAGATTTCAGCCACATCACGCATGATACGGTCAAATTCTTCGTGGTCTGCATATTTTTCTTCGTAAACAGCAGTCACTTGGTCTTTAACTGCTTGAGTTGCAGCTTCACGAGCCAATTTTTCTTCTACTTGGACAGCTTTTTGGAGGTCGCTGTTGTAGGCTGCGATGATTTCAGCCTGCAAGTCAGCATCCACATGAAGCAATTCTACTTCTGCTTTTTCTTTACCGACTGCCGCAACGATTTCTTCTTGGAAGGCAATCAATTCTTTGACTGCTTCGTGCCCTTTGAGAAGAGCTTCCAACATGATTTCTTCTGACAATTCTTTAGCACCAGACTCTACCATGTTGATAGCGTGTTTGGTACCAGCTACTGTCAATTCAAGAAGAGATTGCTCTGCTTGTTCTTGCGTAGGGTTGATAATGATTTGACCATCTACATAGCCAACCTGTACCCCAGCGATTGGTCCGTCAAATGGAATATCTGAGATAGACAATGCCAAGGATGAACCAAACATAGCTGCCATTGGTGCAGATGCATTTTCATCATAAGAAAGCACGGTGTTGATGACTTGCACTTCATTACGGAAACCTTCCGCAAACATTGGACGGATTGGACGGTCAATCAAACGCGCTGTCAAAGTCGCATCCGTTGAAGGACGTCCTTCACGTTTCATAAAGCCACCAGGAAACTTCCCAGCTGCATACATTTTTTCTTCGTAGTTGACTTGGAGAGGGAAGAAATCCCCAGTTGCCATTTTCTTAGACATAACGGCAGCAGTCAAGACAGTTGACTCACCGTAACGCACGACAACAGAGCCATTTGCTTGCTTAGCAACCTGACCAGTCTCTACGATCAACTCACGACCCGCAAAAGTCGTTTGAAACACTTGTTTTGTCATTTTAATCCCCTTTGGATTGATGAAATTATACGCCTTGCCTACAAAGATCAGGATACAAAGGGCGTAAAGAATCCCGTATGAAAAATAGGAAGATTGACGCAGTGTGCGATGCACACCAGGAAATCTATCTTTTTCACTAGAGGATTTTTTAGCCCGTGTTCAACTACTCAAGATACTTTTGAAAAAGTTCTAAAGATATTATTCTTTTAGTATTTGTCCTTTTTCTTATAGCAGATTTTGAATAGCTTAAAAATCTGTTTATACCCTCATCTTTGTATCAAGTACGTACAGAGTCTATTTTATCATATTTTTTTCTTAAAAAAAGTGCGGTCTTTTCTATTAAAAAGGAACCATTCCTCCAGCTGAAAAGAAGAATGGTTTTCTTTTTTTATTATCCTAGAGGTTGATGATTTAAACAAGGCATGGGTTGCTTGGTGGATGTATTTGGGCTGTTTCTGCATTGTTCATGGTGTAGAGATGCACACCTGCAACGTCCTGAGTTACCAAGTCCACGATTTGGTCCACGGCATAGGCAAGTCCTGCTGCTCTGAGTGACTCAGGGTCATTCTCATACTTGTCTAAGATAGCTTTAAACTTACGTGGGAGATGGATATTCTCACAAGTCTTCAAAAGACGAAGAGCTTGGTTACGGTTGAGGATTGGCATGATACCTGCATGAATGGGCACATCAATCCCAGCCAAGGTACACTTGTCTTGGAAATCATAGAAACGCTCATTGTCAAAGAAAAGTTGAGTTACAAGACTAGAGCAGCCTGCATCCACTTTTTTCTTAAGATTTTGGATATCTGAGATTTGGTTTGGCGAATCAGGGTGTCCTTCAGGATAACAAGCACCAATGATATCAAAGTGTGGGGCCTGCTCCTTGATAAACTCGATCAGGTCTGTCGCATAACGGAAATCCTTCTGTGGCTCAACACCTGGAATGATATCTCCACGAAGAGCCAAGATTTTCTGTACTCCAACCTTATCCAAATCTACAATTGTCTCAGCAACCTTATCTTTGGTCAAGTAAATAGCTGGCAAGTGAGCAATTGTCGGAATAGCCAAATCATTTTGGATATAGTCAGCCAAACGAACCGTCGTCTCTTTGATATTAAATTTATTATTGCTGGCAGTCACACTGATGAAGTGTGGAGCCAAGTCTTGCATGTTTTGCAGAGCTGCAATAATTTTATCATTACCTACTGCTGGGTTTGGAGGGAAAACTTCAAATGAGAGTGACGGTGTTTGACGTGACATATGTCATGATCCTTTTCTAGTTGATTTCTTACTGATCAACCATGTATGGAGAAATGTCTTTTCTTACAATTTCTCACGCGCAGCTTTAGCTGCTTCTACAAGGCGGATCAAGCTTTCTTTTAGTTTCTGGAATACCACGTGTTTTCAAACCACAGTCAGGGTTGATCCAAACTTTTCTGCTTGGCACTTTAGCAAGAATAGCTTCGATGGTGTGGTCGATTTCGCCTTCGTTAGGCACACGAGGTGAGTGGATATCGTAAACCCCAGGTCCCACTTCTGTTTGGAAGTTTTTCGCTTTGAGTTCGTCCAAGATTTCAAGGTTTGAACGGCTAGCCTCAAATGAGATAACGTCTGCATCCATGTTGTCGATAGCTGGGATGATATCTGTAAATTCTGAGTAACACATGTGAGTGTGGATTTGTGTATCTGGTGCTACTGTTGAGTGTACCAAGCGGAAGGCAGGAATTGCCCAGTCAAGGTAGTCTTCGTACCAGTCGCTACGACGGAGTGGCAATTTCTCACGAAGAGCAGCCTCGTCGATTTGGATGATTTTCACGCCTGCAGCTTCAAGGTCAAGAACTTCATCCTTGATTGCAAGAGCGATTTGAAGAGTAGAATCCTTGATAGAGATGTCTTCACGTGGGAATGACCAGTTAAGGATGGTAACAGGTCCAGTCAACATACCTTTAACAGGTTTTGTCAGTACGGCTTTGTGCGTAGCTAGACCATTTCACAGTGATAGGGGTTGAGACGAGTGACATCACCCCAGATGATTGGTGGTTTAACCCCACGCATACCGTATGATTGTACCCAACCATTCTTAGAGAAGAGGTAACCTGACAAGTTTTGACCGAAGTACTCAACCATGTCGTTACGCTCGAAATTCACCGTGTACAAGCACGTCAAATCCATACTTCTTCTTGCCATTTGATCCATTCGTCGATGGTTTCAGCAAGGAAAGGCATCGTATTCTTCTTGTGACAATTCACCCTTTACGGAAGGCCAAACGTTTAGCACGAACTTCCTTAGTTTGAGGGAATGAACCGATAGTTGTTGTTGGAAGAGCTGGAAGTTTGAAAGCTTCTTCTTGAATAGCTTCACGTTCTGCAAAGGCTGGCAAACGAGTGTAGTCTGCGTCTGTCAAATCCAGCGATACGAGCACGAAGTTCCGCATTTTTCACCAACACGTTCAGTCGCAAAAGAGTTCTTTGTTAGCTGCAAGAGCTTCTGCACCTTGACCGTTGCGGATAGCATCCAAGTCACGGATCTCATCCAATTTTTTTCAACTGCAAAATGCAAAGTGGTTCAAGATAGCTGGTTCAAATTCTTCATTAGCAGTTGTAAATGGCACATGAAGAAGTGAGCATGAGCTTGTCAAAACGATGTTTTTCAGCTGGGATTTGCTCAAGAACAGCCAAGCTCTTTTTCGTAGTTGTTGCGCCAGATGTTTCTTTACCATTGACAATACCTGCATAGAGAGTCTTGTCAGCTGGGAAACCACCTTTAACGAGTTCAAGAGTTTTCTTACCTTCAACGAAGTCCAAACCGATAGCATCAACTGGCAAGTTTACAAGATCAGCGTAAACATCACGAACGTCTCCGAAGTAAGTTTGAAGCAAGACTTCAAGACCTTTTTTGTCAGCCAAAAGTTTGTTGTAGAGGTTCAAGAAGAGTGCTTTTTCTTCTTCTGTCAAGTCTTTGACAAGAGCAGCTTCGTCGAGTTGGATGCGAGTCGCACCAAGTTCAGCCAATTTAGCAAAAACTTCTTGGTAAGCAGCTACTAAGCTGTCTACAAAGTCTTCTGCTTTCACGCCTTCTTCAAAGTCTGACAATTGAAGGAAAGTGAATGGACCTACAAGGACTGGACGAGTGTTGAGACCAAGTTCTTTTGCTTCTTGGAACTCATCGAAAATCTTGTGACCAGCTAATTTTAACTTGAGTGTCTTTTTCAAATTTAGGAACGATGTAGTGGTAGTTGGTGTTGAACCATTTCTTCATTGGAAGGGCGCGAACGTCCCCTTTTTCTCCTTGGTAACCACGACCCAAAGCAAAGTAGCGCTCAAGGTCAGACAAGTCCAAGTTTTGAACAGATGCAGGTACCACGTTGAAAAGGAAAGCTGCATCTAGGAAGTTGTCATAGTGAGAAAAGTCATTTGATGGGATTTCAGTGATGCCTTTTTCTTTGACGATGTTCCAGTGTTTAGCGCGCAATTCTTTTGCCACAGCCAAGAGTTCTTCTTCTGAGATTTCTTTTTCTAAAGTATTTTTCAGTTGTAAATTTTAATTCGCGGAATTCACCCAAACGAGGGAAACCGATAATTGTAGTTGACATGTTTTGTCCTCCAAAAATTGTTGTTGAAACTATCTTAACAGAAAAGAAAGCGTCTGTATAATTGTAAAAAATTAGGCTTTGGTATAGTTTGAAACTATATCACGATTTGGAGCACAAAAAAAGATTTGGAGAAGATTCCCCAAATCCTTTGGATAGACAATGATTAATAGAGTTTTTAAATATCTACGTTTAGAACAAAATATTAGTGAACCGAGAACTGACTATGGCTTGCTATTAGAAAAGACTATAGGTCAGTTTAATCAACTTTTTTCCTGTTCAAGTGGAACGACTGCTAGTGTCTTGCCTAAACTGGCTAAAACTTTTAAGACGGTATCCAACTGAGGGCTGGTCTTTCCTGTTTCCATCCTAGCTATGACAGGCTGGCTTACTCCACTGAGTTCTTCTAGCTTTTTCTGACTAATTCCTTGCTCACGTCTAGCATCAATCAATTCACTCATGATGGCTACTCTCATATCACTTTCAAGTATTTCCTCCTTGGTAAAGAGTTGAGACCGGACATCCTTCCAATTACTCCCAATAGCACTATTTTTTATCACTTAACCCTCTTTCTTTTAAGTCCTTCATTTCACGCTTGGCTTTTTCAATTTCTCTTCTAGGAGTCTTTTGAGTTTTTTTGACAAAATGATGTAAGAGAACAAAGCTCCCATCAATCCAAGCTACAAATAAAATCCTGTCCCTAAGAGGTCTTAATTCCCATATCTCATCTTCCAAATTATTTAATATAGGGTTCACCAGCTCTAGTCCCATGTTGACTCAACAACTCGATATAGTCGTTTAGTTTATTCAGTTTAATGCGACTATCTTTACTTTTACGACTAGCCAATTCTCTCATATAATCCAAGACTGGCTCATTTCCATTTTTGTCCTTATAGAAGTAAATCGTGTGCACCAAGCAACCTCTTTTTCAATTCAATTATAACTTAAAAGTTATTAAAAGTAAATCCAAATATTTATAAAAAGAAGACCTTAGAATCATTCTAAAGGTCTCATTTTAATTATTCGAAAAAATTAAGAAAAGAGTTCTAAATTAGAGGTCATACTGACTCTTACTCCAGCTCTATGCCCTTCTCTCGAAGATTTGCCAGACACTCCTCATAGTAGCTAGCATCATGTTAGTTATAGATAGGACTTTTCAGCTTTTCCTCTGCTAAGTCTTGATAAGGAGGGCAGGTTTTGCCACGGTAGTTCTTATCTAGCCACTCTGGACTGACATTGTAGCCACGGTCAGCCATCTCCTCCATGATCAAGCGATGATAGCCATAGAGACGATAGGGCGAGTGGGTAAAGACATAGTCCACCGTCGCATGCTTTCTGCCCCAGCCATTACCACGCAGAGCACAGCACTCTCGATGTTGTCCCAAGAGCTGAGGACGGGGAAGTTGTGAAATCAAAGCCTCATGCCAAAGTCTCATGGGAGTCTCCTTTCAGCAAGGTAGAATGTTGAAGATAAGCATTTGGATAACGTTCAAGCAAGTCTCTCGTCTTAGCAATCAAGTCTTGCTTGGAAGCTTGACCAAAGCGATAGCGATCCAGCAAGAGCATATAGTCTCTGCGTTCGTCAAGGCTAGCTTGCTTTTTAAAATATCCCCAAATATGCTGAAAAGCATTGCAAACCTGACCCCTGTGCTCTGGAATCTGGCAGGCACGGTCAATCAGTTCCTGAACATGACTTACCTCCACCACTTCTTGCTTAAGATACTGGCGAATGTCCTTGTAAATATTGCTAGAATGACTCAAAACAAGGTATTTATTTTCCGCCCAGAGTTGCTGACAAAGGGCATGTTGGTTGTTGTTTTTCCATATTTCTCCTTAACTTCTACTAGTTCCCTGGAAATACGGAAACAAAGTTATATCTATAAAAATGAGCGAATCGATTTTTAGATGAGTCTAACGTCCACTTCGCTAAATTCCTGAATAAATCTCTACTAACGTTTGAATCTGATGTAAAACTTCTTGTTTCTTACGTTCACGAGCTCCTTGTCTACGAGAAGTCGGTGGAATAATCGAATCCAAATCAGCTCCACTATTCTCAGCATAACCTCGTTGAATAGATCGATCAATGAATAACTGATAATCTTTTACAAGCTTTTCAGACTCTGCTAATTCACGAATAGCGACTGCTTTACGTTCTTTACCATAAGCATAAAAAGCGTTGATAATTTCATCATGGTCTTTCAGACTCGCTAAATCAGTATCATTGATAAAGCCAATCACCAACTCTTCCTTAGCACGAATATCAATACTTGAGCGAATAACACGGCTAACTTCAGCTTTCATTGCTTCTTTAGACTCAGAGTTCTTCGATTTTTCGACAATCAAAGCAAGAATATAATCTAGATTAATCTCGTCAGTTTTTAAGAGTTCAATCTCAAATTCAATATCTGAAAGGTCAACACCTAGGTCTTTCGTTCTTTCATAATTTTTAAGGTTTAAGAATTCATCTCGAATTTCAACGTAAGAACTTCTTAAATCTTGGAGATAACCTTCCGAGATAGGCTTGTTGATTTCCTGAAATTCATCATAATTTCGAAGAACGTTGTCAAGTTTCAGAAACTCACCAAATAATTTAACAAACTCTTTTTTATCATGTTCTGTTTCAATTTCTTGTGGATTTGGGAATCTTTCCAGAATTTCCTGACAAACCGCAGTATAGCCTTTGACCTCAATACCTGTTACTTGGTCCACGAAACCATCCATGTATTCACTAAAACTTTTTTCTAAGATGATTTCAAGCTTATTGGTGTCCCCAAAAGTCTTAATAGCTTCTTGCGTAGCCTTCTCTAAATCACGGAAACAAACAATATTCCCAAAAGGTTTAACCTCGTTAAAAATTCGATTGGTTCTCGAGAATGCCTGAATCAAGCCATGATAACGTAGATTTTTATCAACAAAGAGAGTATTCATGGTTGGAGCATCAAATCCAGTCAAGAACATACCAACTACAATCAGCAAATCCACTTCCTTTGACTTAACACGTTTGGAAAGGTCACGATAGTAATTTTGAAACTCTTTCCCATCAGTCGAAAGTTGGTCTTGAACATTTGATTATAATCGAAGATTGCTTTAGTAAGAAACTCTTTAGATGAAAGAGGCATGGCTGTATCTTTAGGATCTAGCTCTTCATCTTGAATTTCTCCATAAGCTGACTGTTCTTCGTTAGGCGCAAAGCTAAAGATAGTCGCGACCTTCAAACGCTTAACTTCTGGTAATTCTGCTTGTTGTCTCTGAAGTTCTTCATAGTATAATTTTGCTGCTTCAATACTTTGTACAGCCAGCATAGCATTAAAACCTTGCATCTTCTTTTGTTTATGAGTGTAATATTTACTCCGATGCGTCTTGTCATTATAAACTCTCAACAGATACTCTGTGATAGTTGCTATCCGTTCTGGATGCAAAAGAAGTTCCTTCTCTATCTTTCTGAGTTTCTTCTCATCAAGCTCTCGGCCGACTGCCTTTTCTGCTTCTCTATACTTATTAATTTCAGGCTTGATATAGTTATAGTCAACCTTGAACTTCAATACTTTTTTATCTCGAATAGCATCTGTGATAACGTAGTTATGAAGTTGTTCGCCAAAAACCTCTTGAGTTGTTTCTCCCGTTAAACTATTTTCTGGGAAAATCGGAGTCCCTGTAAATCCAAATAAAGCATACTGTTTAAAAGCCTTCTTAATACGCTTTTGAGCCTTCCCAAACTGGGAGCGGTGACATTCATCAAAGATTAAAACACATTTTTTACTATAGACTTCATGGTTTGGATTTGCTGTTATAAATTTGTTTAACTTTTGAATAGTTGTAACAACGATTTTACCATCATTTTCTTCAATCCTACGTTGGAGTTCTCTGGTATTATTGCTACCATTGACTGAATTTGGTTGAAATTTTCTATATTCATTCATGGTTTGGTGATCTAAATCTTTTCTATCCACCACAAAAATCACTTTATCAATATAGTCCAACTCTGTCGCCAAACGAGCTGTTTTAAAGCTGGTCAAGGTTTTCCCTGAACCCGTTGTATGCCAGATATAGCCACAAGCATTGATAGTGCCAAAGTTCTTCATTTCATTAGATGAATGAATCTTGCGTATGATACTCTCAGTAGCCGCTATCTGATAAGGGCGCATGATGAGCAAGGCATTATTAGTATCAAAAACACAATACTTAGTCAATACTTCCAAGAGAACTCGTTTACTTAGGAAGGTAACGGTAAAGTCCTCAAGATCATGAATTGTTTTATTTTTACGGTCTGCCCATTCACAGGTGAACTCATAATGATTTTTATTCTGAGCTGTTGTATTTGCAAAATAGCGTGTAAAAGTTCCATTAGAAATCACAAAAATTTGAATATATTTGTATAAAGAATTTTCGCTATTGAAACTCTCCTTGCTATATCTATGAATTTGTTCAAAAGCTTCTTTAAGACTTCCCCCTCGCTTCTTTAATTCAATCTGAACTAGAGGTAGACCATTTACTAAGATAGTAACATCGTAACGATTAATATGACTCCCCACCTGGGTCACTTGGTTGATGACCTGCATACTGTTGTTGTGAATATTTTTCTTATCAATTATGAAAATATTTTTAATCCGTCCATCATCAAAGACAAAGTCATAGATATGATTCTCTTGGATTTTTCGTGTTTTTTCAACTAACCCTTCATTGGGACAATCCAGATATTCCACTACAAAGCGATTCCACTCAGCATTCGTAAACGACACCTTATTGAGTTTTTCTATTTGCACCTTGGCATTTGCTAAAAAGCTCTTCAGGTGTGTGAATATTTAAGCGTTCATAGTTGAGATAATTCACCAAATCAGAAATCAACTGATTTTCTAAATCTGCCTCTGACTGATACTCTCTATCTGTGCGATACTCTGGTTGATATTCAGCCAAGAGAATCCCTTCATTTGTTTCCGCAATTACTTCATGTATTTTTGAATAATCAACCATAGCATGCTTCCTTTTTTATTTTAATTGAGATTCCATCTCACATTGATTAAAGAATTTATCTAGCAAAGTTTAATAATTGTTCTCGCCAGCATTCATACTGTTTCTGTCTTAGTTCAATTTCCTTTGGAAGACCTTCAGAAAGAGAGTTGGTTAGGGTGTTAAAATTGTCAAGGATGGAGACGATTCTTACTTGTTCAGTAAGAGATGGTAAGTAGAACGTTACTTTATCAAAAGCATCCTTAGATAATCTCGGAATACTAGCCTTTCGAACTTGTGATTTGAGTCTATCTTGCTTACTTAACAAGACATAGTACATAAATTTATCAGAAATATTATCTGACGTCTCTAATGTGTAGACATCATCTGCTGCCCAAAAATCCCTATCGCTATATCCAATTTCACCGGCCGTCCCTGCACAAATTACAAAGCTAGTATTTTTCACTCTGTTTGATTCAGTATAATATCCTAAAGGCATCAAACTGTTTTGATAAACCGGAAAACTTCCTGAAGTAGTTAGTTGCTTTCTAACAAGACGTTTCCCACGTTGCAAATTGACAACTTGTCCCACCTTCACTCGAATTGGGCCAAATACCCACTGTAAAAGTTTGATAATAGCGGAGTTGTCCCACTCCTCTACTCTACTCTCAGTGTACTCGCCTTCGGCGACGAATGTCAAGAGTTTTTCTCGGAAATATTCGTACTGTTTTTGACGCAGTTCAATCTCCTTGGGCAGTCCGATATTTAAGTCGTTACAAACAATTTCAAAGTTATCTAAAACTTGAACAATACGAGATTGGATTTCGAGGGAGGGGACTGGAATTTTTAATTTCGAAAGTGTACTACCATTCGTTAAAGCTCTGGTTGTATAAGTACTATATCGTACAATATCTCTTCGAAAAGTAGTTGATTCAAAACAATATGCACAGTATTCTGGAAGCAATAATTTCGTAATCGGTCTTGCCCTCAAAACGAATCCGCTAAATACTCCGTCTTTAACTTCATCTAATAATACAGAAGTTTTTCCGATTTCTTCTTGTGTTTCAGAAGTTCGGGTAAAAAAAACATCCCCCCTCTGAATATCATAACGTTCTAGTTCCTCAGTGCTTACTCTAACTTTTCCTTTCAAAATATTCGATGATATTTTTTTGTTCTTGTATACATCAGTATAGTTTACTATAGGAGTTCCACTCCCAAAAAATTCTTTCCCTTTATTCAATCCATTCTTAAAAACAAACAGTTCCCCCAGCGTCTTCCACTCAACCCGATAAACTTCATCCTCAAAGGACAAAAGTTTATCTCGATAAAAAGAATATTGCTTTTTACGTGAGGTCAATTCTGAGGTCAATTCTGAGGTCAATTCTGTAACATACTCAGTCATTTTGTCAAGTATTTGCACAATTTTTTCTTGAATTTCTAGAGGAGGAATTGGGATTTTAAAACTCCTCATTTTCGATAAAGAAACAATTGGAAAGCTACCCTCATTTATTCCTTTCTTCATATCATTACTTAGAATATGTAAGTAATAAAACAAAAACTTCATATCTATATCTTTATCATATTTCTGTTTTTTCATAACAGCGGTTATCTGCTGATTACATAAAAAAGGAACAGTAATCAAAGCAATTTCTCCTATCGTAGCCGTTGTAGAAATAATTATTGAATTAGGAGTAAAAACTTTACCCCCCTTAACTGCATTTCTGGAGACATGCTGTAGTGAATTAGACAATACCCGTCCATTTTTACGTATATCCTCTAATCTAAACCAAGGTATAGTTCCATTTTCCCAAAATTCTTTATTAGTTTTTGAGGGTGTGTATCCATTTTTTAATTCACACACCTCCCCCAATTCTTTCCACTCAACGGGACAGTTTTGGATTTCTTCTAGGATGTTCATCACTTACCTCCTTCCTTGGCTAGATTTTCAATACTTTTGATTTCCTTGAGATAATCTTTTTCAACTTGACTGAGTGTCTTGGCTTGGTAGCTCTTATATTCCTTATCTACCTTATGCTTCATCTGTTCACGAGAGATAGAACCACCATTGTCCAGCAAGTCTTCTCCAGTAGCCTGAAGTATTCGATCAACGTGAGCCACCCAATCAGCCATGGTCATGACTTCTTCTCGCTCAGCCTGCCTTTCCGCAAAGTCTAGATATCCTGATACAAGCTGATTAAGCCCACGGAGTTCCTTTTCGGTCAGATAATTCTTAGCAACTTTTGCTTCGGACAAAGTAGGAAGATCTCCCTTAAAAGTAGTCAGGCCCATAAATTCCTTCTCACTATCGACACGGTTATAAATGAGTTCACTCGCAGTGTTGTGGTGAATAGCATAATGCATCTTGTTTTGAACCGTCGCAAAGAACTTCTTTGCTTCTGGTGAATTTGCATTATAGTCACTAGACGTCGCGAAAAGATCCAAAACCTGACGGTAAAAGACTTTTTCACTCGAGCGAATGTCTCGGATTCTTTCTAGAAGTTCTTTAAAGTAAGAGCCACCACCCAAATTTTTCAGACGCTCATCATCCATCGCAAAGCCCTTGATCAGATATTCTTTCAAGACTGTCGAAGCATAGTGTCTAAACTGGATTCCACGAGGGGAGCGTACACGATAGCCAATCGCTAAAATCATATCAAGATTATAGTAGGCAACATTTCGTTGAACACTTCTATTCCCCTCATTTTGAACTGTCAACTTATAGTTGACAGTTGCTTCTTCCGACAATTCACCATCTTCAAAGATGGCCTTGATATGTTTACTAATGTTTTGCTTGGAAGTTTGAAAGAGCTCAGCTAGTTCCTGTTGGGTCAGCCAGACTGTACCATTATCCAAATGTAGTTCAATAGCTGACTCGCCATCATCCGTTCTATAGAGAATTACATCATTTGCCATGGCTTAGCTCCTCTACAATTTTATCTATCTCTGCACGCAAGTGGTCAATCTTTGCAACAGTCTCAGCGATTTCTTTATTAAGAACATCAATATCAATCTTCTCACGTGTATCTTCTTGCTCGACATAGGTTGAGACAGATAGATTGTAGTCTTGCTCTGAGCCAATCACATCATTATCAACAAGAGCTGCTTTATAGTCTACACTTTGGTAATTAGTAAATAATTCAACGATATGCTCAATATTACTATCCGTCAAGACATTGTTATTGGTCTCTTTTTTGAATTCCTTACTCGCATCGATAAAAAGGGTTTTATTTTCTAGTTTATTCTTCGCTAGAACCAAAATTGTCGTTGCGATAGAGGTTCCAAAGAAGAGATTATCAGGCAGAGCAATAACCGCTTCGACAAAGTTATTATCTACTAGAAACTGACGAATAGTCTTCTCAGCACCTCCACGATAAAAAATGCCTGGGAAACATACAATGGCTGCTCGACCTCTGTTAGACAAGTGGTTAAGACTATGCATGATAAAGGCAAAGTCAGCTTTTGACTTAGGAGCTAGTTTACCAGCTGGTGCAAAACGGTCATCGTTTATAAGAGTTGGGTCTCCATCTCCCACCCATTTGACAGAGTAAGGAGGGTTAGAAACAATAGCATCAAACGGTTTTTCATCTAAATGCTGAGGATTTAAAAGTGTATCTCCTCGCTTAATATCAAAGTTATTGTAGTTGATGTTGTGCAAGAACATGTTCATACGAGCCAAGTTATAGTTGGTCATATTGATTTCTTGACCAAAGAAACCATCCTCTAAGATATGGTCTTCGTATTGCTTTTTCATCTGTAACAAGAGAGAACCTGAACCACATGTTGGGTCATAGACCTTGTTAATCTTGTCCTTACCGACCATCACTAGGCGAGCTAGTAATTTAGAAACTGTCTGAGGAGTAAAAAATTCACCACCACTCTTTCCTGCATTGCTCGCATAGTTGGAAATCAAGAACTCATAGGCATCCCCGAAGGCATCAATGTCATTATCCTCAAAGTTCCCAAAATTAATGCTATTGATACCATTAAGAATATCAGAGAGACGTTTATTCTTTTCTGGAACAGTACCACCAAGGATGTTACTTCTTGTGTCCAAGTTATCAAATAGACCTTTAATATCATCCTCTGATTTGAATCCAATAGCTGACTTCTCAATAGCTTGGAAAATATTAGCCAATTCTTCGTTTAAATTTTCATTTTGCGAGGCATTCTCCACAACATTTTCAAATAGTTGACTCGGAAGGATAAAGAATCCCTTATCCTCAACTGTCCCTGGTTTGAAATCTTGCTCAGCTTCTTGGTCACTTAAGTCAGCATAACGGAACTCTATATCCCCAGCCTCATGCTCAGCACGGTCAAAATAGTCTGCCATGTGCTCGGAAATAAAGCGATAGAATAGGATTCCCAATATGTATTGCTTAAAATCCCAACCATCTACAGCTCCACGAACATCGTCCGCAATCGCCCAAATTTTACGGTGAAGTTCTTTGCGCTCTGCACTTTCTTTATTTGCCATTTTTATTTTCCTTAATTAATGTATTATCTTTTCTATTTTATCATATTTCAAGAAAAACCACTCGACCTAGGGAGGACGAGTGGGCTATAAACTATTCTTAACTTTATTAAGGTAGTAGAACTTCTTTCATACCATCCTTATCATCACTTTTAACAAATACAACATTCCGACTCCCTGTTAACTGTATTAGCTTTTCTTTACCAAGGATAATTGCTAGATTCTTAACGATTGAACGTTTTGCTGACTCATCAAAATAAGTGAAAATAAATCGGTATGGATACTCACCTTCCTCTGCTAATGCAAAACATTTTTGGAATATCTCTTTATCCAAAGGGTCTACAGAATGACCAAAAATAATGATATTTTTAGCCACTTTACGTTCGTGAGGGAAACTTTTTTCTATGCCCGATACATGTAATTTTTCAACAAAATATTTTGAGAGAAAAAACATCTCAAATTTATTTCCGGTCTCTTTAACAACTCTTTGGTAATACTTCTGATAAGGAATTAGATCGCTGTTGACATCATTTTCCTTATCCTCGATTCCAAAGACCATGGTATTGATCCTATTAAACGTTCTTTCTAAATCAATCCGACCATGTATAAAATGAGTTTTCTCCTCAGAAGTGCCAAATAAATATCCTGAGGTGTTAGTATAATTAAAGTTTAGGACAGAGGAATTTGACAAATCTGATATTGCATCTAGAGCTGTTGGCTTGGATTTTTATCTCGATAACTTTAAAAATCTAAATAATCTAAATACGATAGATAGATTTCTAATAGTTCAATTAATAAATCAAGTTGATCTAGAAATAACTCATCAAGTTTCTCTATTAGTAGCTCTTTTTTTGTTTATTATCAAACTCAATCTGACCAAAAATTCTCCGCAATCACTTTAACAACATAATATTTTTGCAATATAATTACTTCTGTCTAATAAAAACATTATCAAATTCATAAGTATCAAACAAGCCAATACTTTCAAATAATACATCACTATCGTTTTTTTAAAAATATATAATAGCATCTAAAAAGTCTTGAAATAATAAGTTCAATATTAGACCAATTATCTCCAAGAGTACCTTTATTCTCATTAATAAATCTCAAATATAAATTATCTTTTGTATTTCTCAATACTAATATTTTTTTAGCTTCTAGAAACTCCACTAATGTCTCATTTGGATTTGAAAAATAATTGTTTTTTTCAAATTCAATAAAAATCTGTATACTTCGTTTTTTTCGATCCATAGCAATATCAAAAGCCATTGCCTAAAATTAAAATTGTATCTGCCATAGTTATTTCCTTCTCTTTTTTTCTTTGTATGAATATTAAAATTGTAACCCTCCCTACTTCAAAGCACTCTTAACCTTTTTCTTGGTGATGAGGCGGTCATTTTTGTTGGCTAGGGATTTGAGTCGGGCTTCGAGTAAGACTTTTCTGCCTGCTTCGTTGCGGGTGTAGACCAGCTGGTAATCACCTAGCTGAGGGGCGACTGCGTCTAGAAAGAGCTGTGCTTCTTCCTTGCGCTTTTCAAAGAGGCTAGGAACTACAAAATACTTGGATTGACCTGCTGGTGCTTTTTTTGCTACTAAGAGGTAGCGTTGATTGTCCACGGGTGCAAATAATTCTCCTAAGGTCTGAGAAAAGAGTTCCTTGTCTCGCATACTGCCACCCTTGAGATAGGCAAAAATGCAATAGCTATCCTTATCTTCTTCCACCTGCACGCGCGACTGATCATCGGAAAGATGCCCCATCTTTAGCATGGCATTACGAATACCTTCACCCACCTGACGTAGGCGTACATAAGGACTCTTGTAAAAGAAGTAACGAACCAGAGCAATAGTAAGCAAGACAAGACTAATAGCCGTTAACCAAGCCAGACGAATACCATTTGTTTTAAAGAGATAGAGGAGGAGATTAACTGCAATCAGTAAGAAAGAATAGCGAACCCACTTTTCAGCATCGACCAGTGTCAAGAGAGGGATTTGCTTGCGATCGGTTGCTACCTCATTGACAATCTCTAGTTTATCCGCAACTACTAACGCCTCCTGCCATTTTTTGCGAAGGGAGCTACGGTCCTTGGACAATTCCTTGATTTTCTGGTTATAGGCTTTGATCTTACTTTTCTTAAAAGGAGGTTTTGGGAAGTCCAAGCGATCCAGCCCTGTCTCGATGGTATCCTCCTTATAGGATAAACCTAGAAAGTGCTCCATCCGACGAGTTAGACTGAGTAAATCTTGATAGGGATTATCCTTATCTACTTCCTCTTCATTTTCCTTTTCCCGCAAGAAAAGATTTTTTGTATAGGGTTTGATTGCGACCAGATGCCAGATATTGCTGGTCTTTTCTGGATGTCCTGACCAGACACGAATGGCACGCCCTCGCATCTGATTACTGAGCATAAAGCTCCCCACAAAACTACCTAAGATCAGAGAATTAACACAAGGCGCATCCCACCCTTCACCTAAGAGAGACTTGGTCCCGATCAAGACCTGGATGGCCCCCCTTTGAAAGAGCTCAGTTACAGCCCCTACCATACCTTTACAGGTTGAGGGAAAACCTACCTGAAGATAGGCAGCTGGATCTAGTTGACCAATGGCTGAGAAGGTCAAAGCGACTGTTGGCAAGAGTGCTTGGAGTTCCTCCCTAACACTAGTTGGCACGATAACCACACTTCCCGAAAGCACTGCTAGGGGAGCAGAAATCCCCTGTTTCTGAGCACTTCGGCGAATGCTTTCAAAGTAAGGGAGAACCCCCAGTTGACTGATGGGAGCCTGATCATCCCCTAGATAGTTAGCAAAGTCCTTACGGATATAGTCTGCTAGGACTAGTTGTCTCAATTCTTTTCCGAGGCTAGCATACTCAGTCGCAAAGATATCAGCAATTCCAGATAATTTCCCCAAGGATTGATTGAGAATTTGATCATTGATCTTATTTCGAACCAAGAAAAGCTGGTGTTTATCAATCAAACCCCTGGCCTTCATGTCCCTTTCTATCTCTTTGATATAGTCGGGGCTTGCTTGGTACCAATCAGGTGTCTGGTAGAGAAGTCCTTGGAGAAGGACCTCCATCCAGTAGTAGTTCAGCGAAGGAAGGCTTTTACTGCCAATGAGATCCTTTAAGTATTGAGGAATTTCTAGTTTTTGAGAATGTAAATAAATGAGGATGGCTGAGAGATACTTGGGATCTTCAAGAAGTAGATCTGCCGAGATTTGACCCTGAAGGACCTTGGAGCTAGCAATTAACTTCTTAAACTCAGGTTCATCCACTAAATGACTGAGATACTGCCACTTGGCATCTTCAAAGTCCTGAAGAACCTTCTCCTCTTCCTTGGTCGGAGTACAGATATAAACAAAGTCTTGGTGAGGACAAAGTGTCTCCTCCTTGACCAGTTCTGGCACTGTGATCTCTTGGTCGATCTCCCCACACATCTGGAGATAGCGAGCCCAGAGTTCTGGTTCACTATCATAGGGAGGGGTTGCTGTAAGAGAAATGACCTGCAGCTGCGGATATTCTTACGGAAGTCTTCTAGACTTCTCCACCATTCATTTCTCAAATGGTGGCATTCGTCCAGACAGAGGGTTTCAACTCCCTGCTCCTTAAGACTAGCAATGAGATCAAAACCGCCAAAGTCCTCCGTCTCACCATTCTCTTCTTGAGACTGGACCTGTTGCATAGCACTATGAAAGGCTTGGTAGGTGGCGATGGTGATTTGCTTCATGTCCTTGAGATTTTGAGACACGAGACTTGTGACTTGGTTCTCATCCTCTAAAAAGGCCTGGCGAATTCTATCCACCCACTGTTCCCGAATGGTCACCGTCGGTACCAGGACCAGAGCAGGCTTATCAAAGCGAGCAATCAACTCGATACCGATGGTTGTCTTGCCAGATCCTGGTGCTGCCACAAGGTGAACATGTCCATCTGCTTGATATTCTTGGAACGTATCCAAGACTTGCTTTTGGTAGTTGCGCCAAGTTCCATTAAAGCTTAATCCTAACATGTTAGTTTCCTCATTCTAAGCTATCATTTTCTTACTATCATTTTATCATACTTGTGTCAAAGTCACACCTAGAATACAGATAGTCTTTCTCCTCAAAATATGGTATAGTAGATTTATACTACTTAAGAGGATTTTACATGTCACAGAATATTCAAATGAAAACTATTTCACCCCTTCTGCAACAAGTGATTCATATTTCATCTATCGTTGGTGGAGTCGGCACCTTGATCTTCTGCATCTGGGCCTATCAGGCTGGGATTTTACAGTCCAAGGAAACCCTCTCTGCCTTTATCCAACAGGCAGGCATCTGGGGGCCTCCACTCTTTATCTTTTTACAGATTTTGCAGACGGTGGTTCCTATCATTCCTGGTGCTCTGACATCGGTCGCTGGTGTCTTTATCTATGGTCATATCGTGGGAACTATTTACAATTACATTGGTATTGTCATTGGTTGCGCCATTATCTTTTACCTAGTGCGACTTTACGGTGCTCCCTTTGTCCAGTCTGTCGTTAGCAAGCGTACCTATGATAAGTACATTGGCTGGTTAGACAAGGGCAATCGCTTTGACCGTTTTTTTATCTTTATGATGATTTGGCCAGTTAGTCCAGCAGACTTTCTCTGTATGCTGGCAGCTCTAACCAAAATGAGCTTCAAGCGTTACATGACTATTATCGTCTTGACCAAGCCCTTTACCCTCGTGGTTTATACTTATGGCTTGACCTATATTATCGACTTCTTTTGGCAAAGACTTTAATACTCTTCGAAAATCTCCTCAAACCACGTCAGCTTCCATCTGCAACCTCAAAACACTGTTTTGAGCAACCTGTGGCTCGCTTCCTAGTTTGCTCTTTGATTTTCATTGAGTATAAAATTACAAAAAAGAATGAGGCCGGGACAAAATCCCGACCTCTTTTTGTATGAGTAATGAGTCTTTGATAGGGGAACTGATTGGAGCATTTCTGAGCCTTCTATACTCCATAAAACTCTGTTAATAATTATTTTTACTCTACATAACTTTCAACACTTCACTGTATGCTTAAGGACTCGCAAACTCATCATCTTTTCGCTTTTTAAACTTTCTTTTTCAACAGATAGGAAACCAGACAAGAAGTAACAATCATCCATACTCCTAGAATGATAAAGGTCATTCGACCATTCGTTGTTACTAAGCCAATTCCTGAAAGAACAAAAGGTGTTAAGGAGGCACCAAAACTACATCCCAAAACAGCATAGGAAGTTGCTTTGTTGAGGAGCTTTGCTGGGATTCTCTCAGAAATTAACTGAAAGACAGTCGTAAGGGCAATGCTATAGGCGAATCCTCCTAAGACAGAACCTGCAACGACAACCCAGATAGAAGGCGAAAGAGCAATGATGATTTGCCCAATCCCAAAGGTTACACCCGCAACCAATAACAATTTTTCCTTAAAGGCAGAGATGAGGAAAGAAAAGCTAAGTCCCGCTAAAATCCCGATCAACTGCATGGCACTTAAGACCAAACTAGAAAGCTGAGCATCTCCAAATCCTGCCTCAATCATAAGGCTTGGAATACGGAAGGTTATGGCTGTATTGGTACACACGATAACCGATGCAGCAATAGCCAAATAAAAAGATGAGCCACTTCATAGTTGGAGTTAGGCGCTCAAGCTCTTCATGTTTATGCTTAGAAACTTTCCCTTCTTCTTTATCGTAGGGAACAAAAAAAGGAGGAATAAAGCTAGAACAACTAATCCAGCGAGCATAAGCTAAAAAAACTGGCAGTCCAGCCAAAGGCCAAAAGTTGCCCAACCGCCAAGGTTAAGATAGAGGCACCTACTACCTCGGCAGAACCACGAAAGCCAAGCATCTGGATACGAGTTTTACCATGGTATCGCTCACTGATGATTGAGATAGCCTTGGCGTTCAACATCCCAACACCCAGTCCAAAAAGAAGACGAGTGACAAAGACAAAGTAGTAACCTTGATACCAGAAAGGTGCAGTTCCACTGATTGAAAGGATCAAAAAGTCCCAAGGTTAATTGGAGACGCTCAGGAAAAAAATACGTTCCAAAACTCCGTTCAATAAGAGCATGGCCATAATTCCAAAGGAAGGGAGACTGACCAAAAGCTCGACCTGACCTGTCGAATAACCCTGGTAATAGTCAAACATAGCAGGGAGGGCACTCGAGATTGAAAACGATGCGATCAATACTAACGACAGAGAGAGCACGCTCGCCTTTTCTAAAAATTGTTTCATCTTATCCTCATATTTCATTCATTTTAGCTAGAAAGAGCTCGTGATTGCTTGTATCGCTTGATGAAAGTGTTTATTCACTACTTCTATCATCGGATTGCCAGCTTCCTTCATCAGCTCTTATGACAGAAAGGTCCTTTCCTATCATACACTGTTTCCAGCAAATTGGCAAGCAACTTGTAGGGCAAGTTCAAAACAAAAAAGCAGGGCAATCTGACTCTCTGAGTCCTCGATTGCATCCCACTTTTATGTGTATTAGCAATAATAATTAGCTTAGATTTTCAAGAATCGACGCATTGAGATTCCTGATCCAAGTGAACCAATACAGATTCCGATAACAAACAAGAGACCAACCATCAAAGGAATAAAGGTATCTGGTGTAATCAGAGATAGGTTTTGTCCAACCAATGATGGGTTAACAGATTGGTAGACACGGTTATAGATAAGATAAACCATGATAGATGGAAGGGTTGCTCCCAATAGTCCAATGAAGGCACCTTCCAGCAAGAATGGGCCACGGATGTAGCCGTTCTTGGCACCAACCAAACGCATGATTTGAATTTCACGACTACGTGAAATGATGGTAATACGGATGGTATTTGAAATCAAGAAAACTGCGATAAAGATCAAGAGTCCTGCAATGATTAAGCCCCAAACACGGATGAAGGACGCTAGCTTGAAGAGACGTTCGGTATTGGCACCACCGTCTTGAACTTCAGAGACACCTTCGATCTTTTTAGCTTCTTCAGCGACTGGTTTCACATCACTTGGTGAATTGGTATCGACAATGTAGGCATCATGAAGGGGATTGGCATCACCTTCAAAAACCTTCCACTCGTCACCCATGGTTTCAGTCAGCTTTTCATATTGCTCTTCTTTACTTGAGAAGGTTACATTTTTAACTGCTGGCAAAGCCTTAAGGGCATCATAGACCTTGTGGTAATCATTGTTAGTGACTGTCTGGCCCTCTTTGACAATGGTTTCGCTATTGTCTTCAACATCTTTACGAACATAAACCATGACGCGAACGTTGTTTTCAATATCCGTCGCCAATTTTGCAGTATTAAAGATAACTGAGGCAAAAATAGCAACCAAGGTCAAGGTAATCATGACCGAACTGACCGCAGCAATGGTCATCCATCCATTACGTTTTAAACTCTTTAAAGCTTCTAATAGATGGCGGAAAAATCTACTAATCATCGTATCCGTACTCTCCTTTCGCTTCGTCACGAACCACGCGACCATTCTCGATGGCAATGACGCGGTGGCGCAAGGTATTTACGATTTGACTGTTATGGGTTGCCATCAAAACTGTGGTTCCTTGAAGATTGATACGTTCCAAGAGGTTCATGATTTCCCATGAGTTATCTGGGTCCAAGTTACCTGTTGGCTCGTCCGCGATCAAGACCTTAGGATTGTTTACGATAGCACGCGCAATAGCGATACGTTGTTGCTCACCACCTGACAATTCATTAGGGAACGAACGAACCTTGTGCTTCAGACCGACAAGATCCAAGACTTCCATAACACGTTTTTTGATATTACGACGACTTTCACCGACAACCTCCATGGCATAAGCAATGTTCTCATAAACGGTTTTCTTTGGCAAAAGTTTGTAATCCTGAAAGACAACTCCAACACTACGACGAAGGAGCGGAATATCTTTCTTTTTAATCTTTACGAGATTAAAACCTGCAACCTGCAAGCTTCCTTTTTCTACTTTAACCTCACGATACAAGGCACGGATAAAGGTTGACTTACCTGCACCTGAAGGACCTACGATATAGGCAAACTCTCCTGGTTCAATACTCACAGAGACGCCACGTAGGGCTGTTGTCCCGTTGTCATACTTTTTGACAACATCTCTCATTTCAATGATCGACATGTGACTTCCTTTCTATTAACTAATACGCCATTTCAGATAGGCATCAATGAATCCATCTAAGTCTCCATCCATAACCTTATCTACCTGCGCAACTTCAAAGCTGGTACGATGGTCTTTGACCATGGTATAAGGGGTAAATACATAGGAGCGAATTTGGCTTCCCCATGTGATTTCTTTCTTATCCCCCTTAAGGGCATCTACCTCAGCAGCTTCTTTTCTTGCTCCATTTGATAGAGTTTTGCCTGTAGCATCTTCATCGCACGATCACGGTTTCCGTACTGAGTACGGTCAACGGTTGATGCAACGACAATCCCTGTCGGAATGTGGGTCAAACGAACACCCGTTGAAACCTTGTTGACATTCTGTCCACCTGCTCCACCTGAGCGGAAAGTATCCATCTTGATATCATCTTCTCGGATATCAACCTCGATAGTATCATCCAACTCTGGCATAACTTCTACAGAAGTAAAGGAGGTGTGACGGCGTTTGGCCGAGTCAAATGGCGAGATTCGTACCAAACGATGTACTCCCATTTCCGACTTGAGAAGCCCATAAGCATTTGGCCCTTCAAAAGACAAGGTCACCGACTTAATTCCTGCTTCATCACCAGCTTGATAATCCAATACTTCAACCTTGAAGCCTTTGGCATTTCCGTAACGAGTGTACATACGAAGGAGCATATCTCCCCAGTCTTGGGCTTCTGTTCCTCCAGATCCTGGGTGAATCTCTAAAATAGCATTATTATAATCATAAGGCTCTGACAAGAGCAGAGTCATCTCATAGCTGGTCATCATCTGATCTAGCTCAGCTAGCTTCTCAACCAACTCATCCTTGACAGACTCATCCTCTGCTAAAAAGTCTAGTAAGATTTCAACCTCATCCTGCAACTCTTCCATGGTAAGGAAGGTATTGTAGGTATTTTTTAGTTCATTTAATTCTTGCGACGTTTTTTGGGCCACAATATTATCGTTCCAAAAATCAGGTTCTGTCATTTTGTTTTCCAAAATGGCAATTTCTTCTTCTAACCCTTCGAGGTCAAAGAGACCCCCTAAAAGAAGCTAATTTTTCACGATTGGCGTCAATTTTTTGACGAATTTCTGAAATGTCCATATATACTCCTTTTTTGTATCGTTTTATTATACCATAATTTTTTTCTTATTTATCTAATCTGTGTTTTTTTTAAAAATTTCTTATCAAAAATATTTCGATTTGAAGACGATAGGACTATTTTTCAACAATATAGGGTATAAAGAATCAAAAAAACACCCCAAAGCTGATCAATATTCTCATCCTAAAAAAACATTGATCGAATCTTTGAGATGTATATAAAATACTATTTCATGAGAAAAACTAGGTAGTGAGTGAAATACCAGCACAAAGGGAGTTTTCTCGAAGACTTAGTAAGAGGTAAAAAGCACTTATTCTTTATCTTCCTTTAAAGTCGAAGTTCCTGCGACATCTGCTGATTTTTCTTCCTTATCTACTGGCTTATCATAATTCTTCTTAGGCTCTTCTGAACTTCCTTGGGCTTCTTTATCAGGTTTCAAACTCCAAATACCATCTTGATTAACCTTGTAGCCATCAGGTGTTGTTCCATTTCTTAGAAGTGAACCATCTGTTTGGAAGTAATACCAGTTGCCATTCAGCTGTTTCCAGCCAGTCTGTAAGGCACCATTAGCATCAAAATAGTAAGTTTCATCATTTACTTTATGGATTCCTGTAGCCATCTGACCAGTTTCAGTATCAAGGTAGTACCAAAGGCCATTTTCTTTGAGCCAACCTGTCTTCATGGCTCCACTACTTGTAAAGTATCTGTATGAATCATCGAACCACTTCCAGCCCGTTTGCATGACTCCGCTTGCATTGAGGTAATAGCGAGTGCCATCAATTTCTTGTAGGCCAGTTTGCATGATACCTTCTTTATCTAAATAGTACCAAAGTCCTTTATCTTTAAGCCAGCCTGTCTTCATTGCTCCACTACTTGTGAAGTAGCTATAATGATTATCAAACCATTTCCACCTGTTTGCATAGCTCCACTTGCATTTAGATAATAGCGAGTACCTTCAATTTCTTGGAGACCAGTCTGCATGATACCTTCTTTATCTAGATAGTACCAAAGATCCTTATCTTTGAGCCAGCCTGTCTTCATCGCTCCACTGCTTGTGAAGTAGCTATAATGATTATCGAACCACTTCCAACCTGTTTGCATGGCTCCACTTGCATTTAGATAATAACGAGTACCTTCGATCTCTTGTAGGCCAGTTAGCATAATACCTTCTTTATCCAAGTAATACCAAGTATCTTTATCCTTGATCCAGCCTGTTTTCATTGCTCCGGAACTTGCAAAATAGTTCCAATGACCTTCAATCAAGGCCCAACCTGTTTGCATAACTCCCTTATTATCAAAGTAGTAGGTTACTCCATTGATTTCCTTTTTACCAACTATTTGTTTTCCTTCTTCATCAAAGTAGTACCAGTTTGATTCAATTTTTTGCCAACCAGAACCTGTCTCATCTGTCTCTAAAGCTCCACTACTTGCAAAGAACATTTTCTTACCATTAAAGACTTGTAAGCCAGTCAGCATTTTACCATCTTTATCAAAGAGGTACTTTTTCCCACCGATTTCAGCTAGTTCATTGTAACGTCTTGCACCGTTTGACTGGATGTAGTACCAAGTATTATCATGATAGAACCAACCACCCGTCTGCATTTTACCATCATTGTTTAGATAGTAGTCATTAAATTTTGGTTCTCCATTCCATTCGTCAGTGATACGGAGCCAACGACCACTCTGCATTTGACCTTTTCCGTTAAAGAAATATGTAGCACCAGCAATATCTTGCCAACCGATAGCCATCTGACCATCTTTTAAACGATACTTCCAGTAACCATCTTCTTGATACCATTTCTCATCAACAGTAGGAATATTCGGAAAATCTCCTGAAACATTTGTAAAACCTTTATCACTAATATCAAATACAGTTGCATCCTGAGTTTTGACTTGATGCATGAATCACTTGAATATTTTTATTTTTTAGATAGTCTCTCGTTGAAGCGAGATTAATGTCACCTCCAGTTGTTTGAATGACCATACTAGGGGAAAGATGATTAATGAAGTCAATTGTATTAGAAACTTTAGCATCATAGTGATGATTCCATTTCATCATATCTACTTTGCCAATCACAGGACCTAGCTTATCTTCTGCTCCCTCAGCGTTATCCAAGTCACCACCAAGATAAATTCTTTTTCCTGCTACAGTTACTACTGCAACAATTGAATTGGAATTATCATCAAGAACTCTTTTTAAGTTCCCATCAGAATCATATTCATTTTTATAATTATAAAGCTGAATATCCATGTCACCAAATTTGAACTTGCTATCTTCATCTTTTATGTCTTGAATAAGTGTAACTCCCTTATTCTGTGCAGCACGAAGAGCATTATCATAATTGAAGAGGTTATCCCACAATCCCCAAGTACTTGTAATTCGTTGATCCGAATATTTTTTCAAATAGAATTTATCGACTTGATAGCGATTAAGAATTTCATCTGCTCCACCTATATGGTCACTATGAACATGAGTTCCCTAATATAAAATCTAATTTCTTGACACCTAATTGATCAAGATGGCGAATCAATCGATCTTCCAAAACTTGATAATTGTTAATAGAAATTCCCCATCGATTTGGATAACGTGTATCCGTTCCATCCGGAAAATCATAATCCTCTCCCATATCAATCAAAGCATAGTGGCCATTACTTTCTAGTAAAATAGCATCACTTCCAGAGTTAGCTTTTGTATTGATAAAGTGGATACGATTCCCTGAACCTGTTGAAATAGTATCTGCATTCACTGTTTGTGCTTGAATTATTGATGCCGATAAGATCAAGGCACTAAGTAATATTGATTTTTTCATAGTTTTCATAAGGCATTCAACTTTCTCTTTTTTATATACTCTTTCATTAATCAATCCAATAATTCTTTTCATTCCCTGGTGTTTGTTGGTCAACAGGGGGTGGAGTCATATAATCTTCCCCAAATTCATAGACAAGAACTTCATGGTATCTTCTAGGTACTTTTAGGATGAGATTTTCATATGGCATATCAATGGTATCATACAACCATTCTTTTTTAATACCAGCTGGATAATATGAGTCATAAGTTGAACAAACTAAATCTGTAGAGTTTTCAACATTGTATTTTAAAGCAAGTTGTTCAAGTTTTTGATTCCATAATTGAGGAGAAGTAAATCTAATACTGCTGATGCAATATAACGAGGAAGATTTTTAATTCCTCCATTTTCATATTTAATTCCCTTAAAGTTTAATGACGATAGACGAATTAATTGCTTATAGAGTTTCATTTTCTTACGATCTTGTTCATCTGTAACAAGACCATCATATGGAAAAACATCTACACAAGTTCCAAGAATAACACTTGAATCTAAAAGATTCGAATCTCTCCGTGTTCGAATATCGTAAACACGCATATAACTATATGGATATCCCTTGGTCTCTCTAAAAGAAATCATTTATAGTACGGGTGGTTATCATTTTTCAGAACTGCGTATAACTTTTCAAATTCATCTCTAGCTAAAGAAACATCTGTATCATCATCCCAAGGAATAAAACCTTTATGACGAACAGCTCCTAATAAGGTTCCAAAATCGATAAAATATTTGATATCGTGTTTTTCACATATCTCATGTAAGTACTTTAGGATATCAAGCTCAACTTGCTTGATTTCTTCAAGGCTTAAGATTTTTTCAGACATTATTTGTCACTCCTAATCTCTACTTCTTTGTTTAAAGAATAATCTATTGATTTTCAGTAATCTTCCACAATTTAAAGTCATGATGCGAAACTTGTTGTTCCACTGGTGGCAACTGCATATAGTTCCCATAATCTGAAGTGAGAATTTCATGATAATATTTTGGAATCATAAATTCCTTACCTTCAAAGCTACCAGCTTCAACTTGTTCTAACCACTCACGTTTCCAAACGGGCTTATTCATATCTTTATAGACAACATAGTCCACCAATTCATAATCTTCTACTTTTCTGGATTTAGCTAATTCATCAATCTGGGAAACATACTTATTTGTATTAGTGAAATAAAAGATAATAACAGAAATATAGCGGATAATTGAATTTACTACACTTTTAGTATTGGTAATTCCTTTAAAAGTGTAACAACTTAATTGGCGCTTTTTAATAATCTTGGTCATCTTATCTTTAAATGCCTGATCATCTTCATATCCATCTACAGGAAAAATATCAACATAGATCCCCATATCTGAATCGATTCGAACATCTTCTTCTACTAAATAGGTATGATTATCTTGAACTTTCATGAATGGATAGACATAATTGACATTATTTTTATAAGACATTAATTCATAACGCTTGTCTGGATGGGCAATCAAATAATCTTGTAGCTTTTCGTAATCATCACGTAGCATACAAATATCCATGTCGTCGTCCCAAGGAATAAAACCATTATGACGAACAGCCCCAATTAAACTACCATAGGACAAGAAATATTTGACACCAATTTTCTGACATACTTCATGGATATACTCCATGATTCCTAACTCCATCTGTTGAATTTCAGAAATATCAGTTACTTCCTTGTAACGGATATTTTTTTCTTTCTCACAGATCATTAAACCATATCCTACAACTAACCAGAAAATGATGTTGATGAAGTTGGTCGAATACATAATTTGGCTTTCAAACAACTGACCAAATAAAATTCCAAAGAATAGAATCATGATTAGTTTTTCACTATTTTTCTTTGATTTAATCAAGTAAGAAACAAAACGGAAACCTACATAAACAACAATGAGTAAGAAAGAAATGAGACCCAAGAAGCCGGAACTCACAAAAATTGTAACAAAGATATTGTGAAAATTACCTCCAATAAGTGAGTTTGTAATTTCAAATTTACTAAAATACTTTGTGTAATAATCGGATACGTTTCGAACACCATAACCAAATAGGGGTTTTGCACTTCCCATTTTGATTGCATTTTTCCAAATATATGTGCGACCACTTGGAGTCGTTTCAATCAAGTGAAGCTCCCCATTTTTCTTGGCAACATCCGAATCAGTTTCAAAATAAGATTTACCTTTATTTAAGTCAATTACAGTTGCCTTAGCTGCTGAAATATATACCGAAGTTAAATAACTAATACCAATATTGCTACCTGTTAGTAAGATACTAGCTACTAGAAAAGTTAGCCATTTTTTGGCAAATTTTCCCCTAATGACAAAAATACAATAGAATGCTAGCATTAGAAGAACTGATAAAAGAGCGCCCCTACTTTGCATAGTTGCAAAATAAACTAACTGAATGACATTATTAATTTTAAGATAAACAGAGTATTTACTTCCCTTATGAATTAAATACATAGCAAAAACTATACTAATGTATGAGAAAATCGCACTGGCGTTAGGGTTAACAAATCCCCATAATCGACCATTCATTACTCCGTAATAATAAGAATTGTCTCCAATTTGAAATAGAATTAAAACTCTCAAAAGTAATAAACCAAAAGCAAATAAGGCCGAAGTAAATGAGATGATCTGTACGGTTCCTGCAATCAATCCCAGTAATTTCCTTAACTGCTCTGGTTTTACCATGGTAAATAACAAAACATAAGTCAGCATAAAGAAAATTTCAACCATATTTCCGAGCAGGTGCCCAGAACGATTAATAATCGCTGATAACAAGTGACTGCCTACTAAAAGCCCAAATAGGGAAAGAAACCTCTTATCTATCTCTATTCGTTTCCAATTAAACAATAAAGTTAAACAAATAGAAAGTACAACAATTACAGAAAGCCCCTTATAAATCGGATTGGTTACTTTATAAATTAGCGAACTCATACTTAAAATAGAAATGAAAACAAAAAGATATGAAATCCAAAGTTTTGATTTTTCAAAGCATTCATTCGTTTTTGAAAAATTCATCTTCAACTCCTTTAATGACATTATTTATTCAAGCTTACAATTTGTCTATAAATCCATGGAGAAATTCCCTAGGGACAAAAATGGCTATTTTCCGAAAACTAGTAAAATAAGGATCACTCAATATTTCCGAGATGTGACTAACTATCCACTTTCTCAATTGAGTTTTCTCTTTTTATATTTTGACGAATCTGTGAAGATTATTTTTATCGTATACTGTGATGTAAGACCAAGAT